>Ga0210405_10001304_pt1 | contig 28836 bp, 17 predicted proteins | sample IncBWH11MmetaG_FD_155492 | JGI IMG/M metagenome (GOLD analysis project Ga0210405, IMG submission 155492) | Forest soil microbial communities from Barre Woods Harvard Forest LTER site, Petersham, Massachusetts, United States - Inc-BW-H-11-M | ecosystem: Environmental > Terrestrial > Soil >...
GTGCAGCGTGAACCTAGTTCCGCTGTTCTCGGTAAAATAGAGTGTTTGTCCATCAGGGGATTCAGTGAGATGTGGGCTGGATTGTGGGTTGAGGTTTTTGGGACAACACCCGGTAACCTACTGGAAACAAATGGTGGGCCTGGGTGGACTTGAACCACCGACCTCGCCCTTATCAGGGGCGCGCTCACGGATTTAACGTCTTCTCGTTAAATGCGGCGATTCCGACGTAACCCATGTATAAGCAACAGTATACGTAGTAGATGCACGTTCTTGCATCGACCTGCACAATCATGCGATTTCTGCCCGGAAAGTTGGCAAATAGTTGGCAACAGTGGAATAATAGGCCCCCGGGAAGTTTGTGACGGGAAGGAGAAACAACCTGTGGCGCGAACTGTAACTAGCAAGGAGCTTAGCAGCAGAACAGCACGCAGAGCAATTCCTATCGGCACGGTAGCGTGGGTGCCTTTGTCGCAGGGAAGAGCTCTGGGCTATAGGAAGGGAAGCAGAGGCGGCGTCTGGATGGCGCGCTACAAAATCGAGGGTTTCCGCAAGGAAGAGAAACTTGCATTGGCAGATGACATTCTGGACGCCGAAGGCGCACGAATTTTGGACTTCGCGCGCGCTCAAGAAAAGGCCCGGACATGGTTTTTGACCGCGACGACCCTGGCGACAGGTGAGCACGTTAGTCATCGCGGCGGCTACACTGTGAATCAGTGCTGTCTAGACTATCTAAAGCATTTGGAGCGTCGTGGCGCTCCCGACTATCGTCATACAAAGTACGATCTTGACGCCTATGTGGCGCCCAAACTCGGGGTTTTGCAAGTTGCCAGGTTGACGCGCCCGAAGCTAGAGGAGTGGCGTGCAGATATCGCCGCCAGCCCTAGGCGAACGAATCGGAAACACAAGCAGGACAATCAACCGCATATCCAGACCGAAGAGGATCTAAGAAAGCGTCGAGCGACTGCAAACAGAATCATGCGGCGGCTCCGCGCTGCGTTGAACCTGGCGTTAGAAGAAGGACGGGTCTATGCGAATCCAATGGCTTGGAAGGTGTTGCCATATGAGAATGTCGAGGTCGCGCGGGCAATTTTCCTCAGCGAGAAGGATCAGCGCACTTTTGTGAACGCATGCGCACAAGAGAAGGACTTTCAATTGGTCGTTCGAGCTGGCCTGTACACAGGAGCTAGGTATGGAGAATTGGGCCGGTTGAACGTAGCCGATTTCAATTCTTCGGCGGGCACGCTCTTCGTCGCGAAATCGAAGGGCGGTCAGCAGAGGTACGTACACCTCGACCCTGAAGCGATGCGATTCTTCCGGGAAGCGTGCGTCAACCGTGATCCGGGTGAGGAGATGTTCTTACGCAAAAGTGGCGAGCCCTGGGCCAAAGATAGCCAAAAAAAACCAATGCGCCGCGCCTGCATGCTGGCAAAAATCAAACCATTCGGATTTCATCAGTTGAGGCACAGCGCAGCGAGCCGATGGATCACTTTGGGTGTTTCCTTGAAAGTTGTCGCGGAGCAATTGGGGCATGTTGACACCACAATGGTCGACAGATATTACGGACACCTAGCTAGTGGCCACATAGCACAAACCTTCAGGGCACTCCCCGGAGTTGGTCTAGACAAGGCTGCGAAAATCAAAGGGGAGCGTGTGACCCCGATCCCTCTCAAGCGCAGCGCGTAGCTCGGCGCGGTGGACCGGAGTCACAATGATCTGTGCGATCGGCGCCCGCGTAGATTTTCCGCAAGGCGACAGTGCGAATAGAAGGGCGGCGACTGGGAGTCGATCTCTATCCCAATCAGTCGGCCGTGCCTTTGCTGAGTTGCCTCGTCAAAACTGTGCGGATAGATCGAGCATGGGCGGCAATGAAAGGAGGGGGAAGGGCGTTCCCGATCATCATAGCGACGGCGCATTTGCCGGCTTTTTTCGGGAATTTATATCGCTTGGGAAAGCCCTGAAGCAATGCCGCCTCGCGTAGTGTGATCGCGCGATCTTGAACTGGGTGGAGGAATCGTCCTTTGGAAGGGTTGAAGCATCCAGTTGTAATTGTTGGAGCGACATCGTCCCATGACATTCTCCCGTACACATCCTTGAATCCGGTGCATTCGTCGTGGCATCGTAGGCGAAGCCTCTTGGGCCAAGCGGCCCTACTTCCGCCATCGGGAGGGGTGTTTCTTATCCGGTCCCTCATTCGCTCGGTACGCGTTTCTGGAAGGTCGTGGATGGAATCGCCGCTGTTGCCGGGTTCGGGAAGGCCGTCGATCACATCCCGTACGGTTGGACGGCTACGCGTTTGGGCTGCAAATCTCACCGAATTTCTGCGACTCGCCAAAAGAATCATTCGACGGCGTCTTTGCGGTACCCCATATAGGGCTGCATCCAGCACCCTGAATTCCGATTCGTAGCCCAAACGCGCGAGCATTGCACAGAATCTCACCGTCCTTTTGTCGGCTGCCAGCCCGGGAACGTTTTCGACCATTACGACCTTGGGCTTCAAGGCTTTCACAAAACGGAGGAATTGAAAGAGCAGATCCTTGTCCTTGTGACGAACGACAAGCCCTCCGTTGAGTGTGCGGAGAGCGGAAAACGCCTGGCAGGGAGGACATCCGGCGAGCACGTCTAAACGCCCCGGACGCAATCCGAGCTCGCGGCGCACAGCCGAGGCTGAAAGCCGAGTTATATCTCGTCGCCAGACACGGACTTCGGGATGATTGGCTTCATAAGTCGTGACGGAGGTGGCGTCGTTGTCGACCGCACCAAGCACGCCGAAATGTGCTTTTTTCAGGCCTGTTGTAAGGCCTCCGCAGCCCGAGAAAAGATCTACGGCGGTGAGCTTTAGACTCTTCAAACTATTTTGAACCCTAGAATGCGGACACATTTCGGAGCCAGTTTAGCATCGAGTTTGAGACCCAAGCGAGGGGAAGTATATTAACACGTATCATACCGTCGTATGCGAACTATGGTTGCGCAGAATACGGACGATTCGACGCTTTTGGGGGGATGACGTAAGCGGGATAAAATTACTGTTTAGGACTACAATCGCATCGCCAAAGGATAAATGAGCAAAAATCCAACAGAGCGTTTATACGTTCCGGGCACAAAGACAATGAGCTTGAAAAACCTTCAGTAGAAAAGCTCGTTGTCGTGGAGTTAGGAGATACCGTCTACAACTAAATCCAGCGGGGAAACGACGACCGAAAATCCTATTATGAATAGAAACAGCCTGGTACTGACGCAATTGAGAGAAGGCGGCGAATACAACGACTTTGTCGGGCAGTATTATCATTTTCCAGACAAGTACGTCGCCCAATTCAAGACGCTGCCCATCGAATTCGTCTATTACGAAGGCACCGAGCACGGGGAAGGGGTCTACTTCGGATACGGGAAGATAGTAACCCCGCCCTCGAAGGACAAGCGGGAGCCCGGCTATTCATTTGCGGAAATCGTCGACTATAAGCCGTTTCTCGAACCCGTACCCTTTAAGAACGGTACGGGCAAGAGTCGGGAATCCACTTCGCCTCATTACAACCCGCAGAACGCGGTGCGTAGAATCCCCGCCGAGATCCTCGACGAAATATGTCTCGATGGCAAAATCCGCCTCAATTTCCGGGCGGACGCTCACTTGATCCGCGTCCTGGGCGAACAACTTATCGCCTCCGAAAAAGTCGGAGTTCTTGAGCTTATAAAGAATGCGTACGATGCCGGCGCTTCGTATTGCCGCGTTCGTATCGAAAACGTTCCCACGTTGCTTGCGTTCGATAAGACGCAGTACCTGTTTCCCGAGCTGCCCGGCCCCGTGCTGGTAATCGAGGACGACGGATCGGGGATGACGCGAGAAGTTATCGAAAACGGCTGGCTTCGCCCCGCATCCACTATCAAAACCGTGGTCAAAGAAACGATCAAGCAGGAACGCGCGAAGGCGGTCGCCGAAGGTAAGTTGGGCGCGTACAACAAGCTGATCGCCGAGATAAAAAAAGAACGCGGAGGCCGCATCCCGCTTGGGGAAAAAGGCGTCGGCCGGTTCGCCTCCCACCGGCTCGGACGCAGGCTCCTCCTTAAGACAAAAGTCAAAGAGCTCGACTACGAATACATCCTGGAAGTCGACTGGGACACGTTCGAGGCCGGTGAAAGTGGAATACGGGACCTTGAGACGGTGGGGGTGAGCCTCACCCGTCAGGCACCGTCGCGGGACTACGGAAGCAAGGGAGCGGGAACCCAGCTGGTCATTTACGGCGGACGGGAAGGCTTTTCGTGGGACCAGAAAACCATTGAGGATCTGCACCGTTCCATCGTCAGCCTGAACTCTCCGAATCCTTCGCCGAAGAGCTCGGGGAACGGAAAGGGTTTCCGCGCCTTCCTGGAATGCCCACAAATAGGCGTGCTATCGAGCAGCAAAACGGAGTCGGCTTTCCCGCCCACTTTTTCCTTCGACGGCCTGGTGGACGAATCCGGCATGCTGGAGTACACGCTGAAATTTCAACCGCCCAAAAACGTGCCGATGCCAGCCGAGGAATCTTCGGAAAAGAACTTCGATCTGAGAAAGGCGAACATCGCCCACTGGTCTCGGGTCGGAGCGGAAGGATTGCGCGAGCCGGAGTGCGGAAGCTTCTATCTCCATATCGACGTGTGGTACCGGAAGAGCCCTTGGATCGCCAGCACGGGGCCCGACGGAAAAGAGTTCATCGACTATCTGACCAACTTCGGAGGGATCTCCATATTCAGAGACGAGATTAATGTCTTTCCCGCCGAATGGGGCGCCGAGACCGACTGGCTGAGCTTGAGTAAGCGCCATATCAAGCAGGGCTTCAGGATGTCCTACTACAACATGATCGGAAATCTCGAAATCAATCAGGCGACGAACATCGAGCTTATCGACAAGACGAACCGGGAAGGGCTGATTGCGAACCGGGCAAGCAAGGACCTAACGCAGCTGGTGCACGCGATTATTTCGACCGTCATCGAGACCAAATTCATAGCGAAGCGAGAGGAATACGACGATCTCACGGGAGACGTCGTGCGCGACCCCAAGGCGCTGACGAACTACGCCAAGCAGGGGGCGGCGGTGATGAGGGACATCAAGGAGCGATATCCCGTCGACGAAGACCCTTACAAAATCCTCGATCCCATCGGCAAACGCGGCGAGCGCGATAAAGGCTTGGTTAACCTGTCGAGCTCGCTCAAGAATCTGCAGAAAAGCATCGAACTGATACAGGAAGCTCAGGATCTGTTTACCGAACAGGCGGGCTACGGCATGGCCGTCGCGGTATCCATACACGAAATCGCCAAGATCGCCGGAAATTTCTATGCGGGCGTCACGCATCTGTTGAAGTCCGACGATCCGGACGTTGAGAGTCTGAACAACCTGAAGGAGGCTTCGGCCTCCTTGCAATCGGAGCTGAGGCGACTGAGCCCGCTGCGAGCAATCAAAAGCGAATCCGAAACCGAATTCGGAGTCGTGAAGGCAATCAGTTTCGCCGTCGAAGTCTTCCGCTCGAGGTTCGAGAAGGCCGGGATCGCGATGGAGGTCAACGGCAAGGAAAATTTCAAGGTGTACGCGCGCTACGGGGCTTTGATCCAGATTTTTTCCAATCTGTTCGACAACAGCTGCTATTGGTTGGGTATGGTGGCGCGCAGCAAACGACGCATCAAGATTCAGATCGACCCGAAACATCGTACGGTTATCGTCGCAGACTCCGGGCCCGGCATCGACGGGGTGATACTGCCGTACCTCTTTCAGCCCGGATACAGCTTGCGGGTACCGCCGAGCGGGCTGGGGCTGTACATCTGCAAATACTATATGCAGAGCATGAAGGGGAATGCGTACGGCACCCTTGAACGCGAACGGATCGAAGGCCTCGGGGGCGCCCAATTTACGCTCGATTTCGGCTCGGTGCCCTCCGAACGGCCCGTCGGGGCGAAAAAGTAGGCAGATGCGCTATTCCGTTTGCATCATCGACAACGACTTACCCGCCTCCGGCCCGGAAGCCCAGGCGCTGGGAATAACCGATACCGGGCTTCTGAACGCGTCGAACCTTCAGCTCCTGATCCAGAGGGAAACGTGGCAGGACCAGGTCATTAAGAACCTGGCGGCGACCCTGTTGGGGCAAAGGGAAGAAGACGGCGTCACTCCCAAATGGGACGTATTCGGATTCACTCACCCTTCCTTTTACATCAATGCCATAAACGACGGATTCTTCCGCTCGGATCTCGTCATTTTCGACTGGGAATATCCCGGAGCGCAAAACGCCACCGCCACGAATTCCGAAAGCATACTCAAGGAAATTCTCGACAGAACATTCTGCTTAATTTTCATTTTCTCCAAGGCCGATAAGAAGGTTGAAATCGAGGCGATTCTGGCGAAGCCGGAATTTCAGCAGTACAAAGAGCGTCTGAAGTACCTAGATAAATCCACTGCGGAGGGTGAACAGACGGAGACGCTCATGCAGAGCGCCGAACGGATGTATGCGGACAATTTTTCATTCCGGTTCGCGAACGTGCTAAGGAAACAAACGGTGCAGTGTGCCGACCAGATTCTTTCGGATATGGGAAGGGCCTCACTCAACGACGTGAAGAACCTTCTTCTCGTCGGTGATGGCGGAAAGAAGGATTTCATCGACTTTCTCGCCGAACGATTTCGGACATCCATTGCCGGACAAAATGTTTATGATCTGGTGGACGGGATACCGATGCCCACAGCCGGAGCACCCGCACCGGATGAATCGTTGGCGGCGAAAGTGTGGTCCTACCGCCTTTACTTTCAGCAGGAGACGGGAGACGAACTGGTAAGGAGAGGCGACATAGTATCAGTCGGAGGCACCTTTCTCCTCGTCCTGTCCGCTGACTGCGATCTTGGATATTTCTGGAAGAAAAATCTCGGGATAGTAAACGCGGTTGTATTGCACGAACTGAATCAGACCAACTCCACCCTCAAGGACTGGCTGACACTTTGTGTAAAACCCGAAAAGCTCAGCACTCGCCCGATTCAAAGCTTGTTGGGCCAGGTCGGCGATCTGTCGGAAGGCCCGTTTGTGCTCCCTTTTGTTCCTCTGCAAGCGGGATTGAAAAACTTTATTGCAATACCGAAGGATTTGATCTCGACAAAAATTACCACCCCGTCCGACTGGAGCACTTTTACCGAACGGCAGAAAAAGGAACACCCGATGAAATATCCCTATTGGACGGGAGCCGAGAGGATCTGCACTGTATCGGAGCCGTTTCTCTCGCCAGTCATTCAGCACGTTCTGAATGCGATCGGCGGGATCGGCGTTCCCGATTATCCCGACCAGATGACTGCCATCTTGAAGAAAATTCTCAATGATTTCAGTGCCACGCCAGCTGCCGCCGCCGTCGCAGCACCTCCCGCAGCGGTAATAACGGCGCCGGCCGCGGCTGCAGCGGGGCAAGAATCGCCGGTAACGCCCGCGACAGCACCAGCGGCGACAGCGTTGGCAGTGGCACTCGAAACGCCCGCAACACCTACGGAAAGACCAAAAACACCATAAGTGAGTGTGCTCTAGTTGATTTGCTGCTCAACTCAATTCCCCCAGGGGTTTGGTTGGCGTGGTATGTTTCATCAATAGCGTTAGCCGAGAAATCTTCACGGTGAGTACCTATAAGACGCAATGTATTGATGCGGTGTTAAACTAGCTAGTCATTGCTCTCCACTGCGGCCTCTTTCCGGTGGATTCCGCCTTCGGCCATGTGTTTGAACGAGCTCCCATAGTTGCACGCGAGGAGCATCGTGGAGATGGATCGCGGACTATGCCTACCATCAAGGAACGGCTGCTAGAAAAGCTCACACGCAAGCAGGCCGAAGCCGTTAAATCTGCGAGCCGGCGCGTTCTTGTAGTAGCGGGTGCTGGCTCCGGCAAGACGGAGGTGATGGCACGACGCATTGCTTGGTGGGTGGGCGTCGAAGGCGTGCCCCGGGAAAACATTGTTGCCTTTACTTTTACCGAACGTGCGGCCGAAGAAATGAAGTTTAGAATCCGTGCCTGGCTGGAGAAAATAACTCCTGCTGGAGAGGAGGTTGCTCTCGGCGGGATGTACGTGGGCACGATTCACGGCTTTTGTATCGCCAAGGTAAGGGAGTATTGGCCAGACATCTACCACAATTACGACATTCTGAACGAAGGTGCACGTGCCGCGCTCATTCTGCGCGGATTCAACGGTGTATTAGGTCTCAGCGGACTGAGAGTCGCCATTGGCGCAAGTCAGGGCAGGCAATACAGCCAGTACGCGACGCTCGACGATTTCACCCAGGCCTACGACCAACTCCATGAGCACGACAGATTTGACTGCCAACTCGCTCCCGGTGACCCACCCTTTGAACTGGGCGCCCCTGAAAGAGATTGGTGCAAGGAGGCGAAGCTAATTACAGATGTCGGCGATACGCCTGAAGCACAAGCTTTCGCACTATCCGCCGCGCGCTATTATGCTTACCTTCGCTGCCGACGCTTCCTTGACTTCAGTACGTCGCAAAGCGAATTTATCAGGCAAGTCCGTTCGGATTCAAAACGGATGAAACAGCTCAGGGAACTGCAGATCCATTTGGTCGTCGACGAAGTGCAAGATATCAATCCCGTCCAGCGCGAATTGATAGAGATACTCACGGGAAAGTCCGGGAAATTAACCGCAGTCGGTGACCATCGCCAATCAATTTACGGCTTCCGTGGCGCGAGAATCGAAATTATCGCAGAACTATGGGAGAGTTTTAAAAAAACATCCGACTCAGAAGTGGTCGATTTACAGGAAAATTTCCGCTCCACGCCGAGAGTCATCGACCTCGCCAATCGTTGGGCGGCCAGCATCGGCCGCGTTCGTTCGATGGCTACGACACCGATGAAGCATGGCAACCCAATTCGCCTAGATCAACATCGTTCGCACGTTGCCTTGGTTGGTTTTGGGAGTCGGGAACACGAGGCTTCCTGGATAGCTGAAGCCATCCGAGTCTTGGTCCCATCGGAAGCCGAGGGGGCCATTCACGACAAACGGGACGGTTCCCACCGAGGTTTAACTCTTTCGGATATTGCGATCTTAGTTCGCTCCTCGACTGACGTTCGAAAATACATGCAAGCCCTTGAAGAGGCAGGAATTCCTTGTATTGTGAGGGCTGGTCCGGATCTTTTCTCACAACCTGAAGTGTTGTTGTTCGTGGCAGCGCTCGGCATAACAGCTGGACGCGATCAATTTCTTGGTTCCCCCATAAATCCAAAGAGCCTTCCAAATCGCATCCAAGCAGTCCTTGGCTGTACACCTGAGCCCGAGACCGTATTGCGTGAGGCAGCCAAAGCCCTGCGCCGAACTGGCTTGGCCCTGGATCGCAACACTGAGGATCGCATCCTCTTGGCTTCGCAGGCTATCAGTCGAAAAATAGAAAAAAACCAAGCTCTAACGACAGCACAGGCTGCGGTTTTCCGGACCCCTAAGCTTCGTGATTTCTTGACGTCCAAAAATGAACTTCGCCGGCTGTTCCCTCAACAGCTCTTTCATATGTTGCTTTCTGAGGTTGAAGTGGATGCATGGGATACCGGAGAAGGGCGTGGACAGACTGCCCTCTTCCATTTGGGCGCTCTGAGTGGGCTCATCACCGGCCTCGAAACTCCCGGATGGACGAGCGTGAAAGACTATCCGTGGCAGATCATAGGTCTTTGTCAATTTGGTGCACAGGAGGGACGTGCCGAAGAACAGCCACTAATGGTCCAACCCGATGCAGTGAACATAAGCACAATACACGGAGCAAAGGGGCTCGAGTTTCCGGCTGTGTTTATTGCCGACGTGTGCGCCCTACGATTTCCCAGCAGCTATGCGCGTAGACAGCTACGGCTACCGATTGCCGGAAAGATCGTCCAGGAAATCGACATCGCCGCCCTAGCTGACAACACCAACCATGACGGCGAGCGACGGCTGATGTACGTCGCCATCACGCGCGCTGAGAGATTCATGTTCATCAGCCATTCCGGCACCAAAACCTCCAAGTTCATAAAAGAATTGCGTGTACTTGTTAATGATAGCGGCGGGCTTGTGACAACGAATTCGGGACAGCTTCTCAAGCAGCTTCGGTATGCACCGATGGAACACCATCGTGATGTTCGACTGGCGACCTCCTTTTCTGATCTACGCTACTACCTGGAATGCCCCCACGACTTCTATCTGAGAAAAGTGCTCGGGTTCGCACCAACTATTGACCAAGCATTCGGATATGGTCGGGGCGTCCACAACCTTATGCGAGCCTTGCACTCTGATCCCAAGAAGTGGGCCTTGCTGGCAAAGGATCGAGCTAAGCTGGAGCGCGAGATTCAAAAACTTATCGATCGCGGGCTATTTTACTTGCGCTACACAACGGGTGACCCTGCGACAAATATGCGAGCCAAAGGTCTCCGAATCGTAGCCGACTATATCCAACGCTACGCTCCCGAATTGGAAACGTTGACCTTCGAGCCTGAGAAGGAATTTGAAACACTGATCGAGTACGAGGACGGCAACGGCGGGGCACTCATCTCGGGTGCGATCGACATTGTGCGGCAGGATAATCCTCCCCGTGTCACGCTGATTGATTTCAAATCCGGAGATCCAGAGTCAGACAAACATCAAAAGTTAAAGGAAGAGGAGATGCAATTCCAGGTGGCGCTTTATGCCATCGCTGCGAAGAAAGAACTTCAATACCAGCCAGACCAGGGGTTAGTCCGATATCTGGACGCTGATGACAAATTAAAGTCCGAACTTCGGGTTCCTTTGGACGCCGAGTCCTTGGGGAGGGTGAAGACACAAGTCGCGCAGACCGCTTCAAAGATACGGCAGCGTCATTTCATGTCAGGCCCCACGGGACCTGACGGAGAGCATCGCTGTTCGACATGCGACTTCATTGGTTTCTGCGGCATGAAGGAGGCCGTCACCTTCAAGAAGAAAAGCTCTCACAATTGGTGAGCAGAATGGCCGATGTTTTCTCAGCACGCAAACGCTCGCAAATAATGTCGCGAGTACATGGTCGGGGAAATAAAGCAACCGAAGTGGCTTTGATAATGCTTCTGCGGCGACAAGGGATTTCGGGATGGCGACGAGGCGCTAGGCTGTTCGGCAAACCAGATTTCGTATTTCCGAAGCACCGCCTTGCTGTTTTTGTAGACGGCTGCTTCTGGCACGCTTGCCCAAAGCACGCAACGCAGCCTGCGAGCAACAGAATATTCTGGAGAGAAAAGCTCGTTCGGAACAAGACTCGCGATCGCTTGGTTACGCACAAGTTGAAGGAAAGCGGTTGGCGGGTGCTACGGGTTTGGCAGCACGAACTGTCTCGCCGGAACGAGCCGCGCCTCGCGCGGCGGATTCGGCAGGCGTTGGCGCCTCCATAGTCAGTGCGCCAGACTAGCAGGATTTCAACAGGAGAAAGACACGAGATGATTGCCGCATGACCAACGACGGTACCACCCTAAGTCAGCTCGAATCCCACCTCTGGGAAGCTGCCAATATCCTCCGCGGACCGGTGGATGCCTCCGACTTTAAGACTTATGTCTTTCCGTTGCTCTTCTTCAAGCGCATTTCGGATGTGTATGACGAGGAATACGCTACAGCATTGGGGGAGTCGGGCGGCGACGAGGAATACGCGCTCTTTCCACAGAACTACCGCTTCCAAATGCCGAAGGGCTGTCATTGGAGCGATGTGCGTGTTGTCACGACTAACGTGGGCCAGGCACTACAAAAAGCGATGCGTGGCATTGAGAAGGCAAACCCCGAGACGCTTTATGGCATTTTCGGTGATGCAGCATGGTCGAATAAAGACCGCCTCCCTGATTCGCTGCTGCGCGACCTTATTGAGCACTTTTCGGCCATCGCATTGGGCAATTCTGCAGCTCAGACGGACATCCTCGGCCAATCCTACGAATACCTGATCAAGAAGTTTGCCGATCTTACGAACAAGAGGGCAGGCGAGTTTTACACCCCGCGACCGATTGTGCGGTTGATGATCAACATCCTCGATCCCAAGGAAGGCGAGTCAATCTATGATCCGGCATGCGGCACGGGGGGGATGCTGCTGGAAGCAGTTCACCACGTCCGTGAGAACCACGGCGACGACCGCATGCTGTGGGGCAAACTCTTCGCGCAAGAGAAGAACCTGACCACTTCCGCCATTGCGCGGATGAACCTCTTTCTGCACGGCGCGTCGGACTTTCAGGTCGTCCGCAGTGACACCCTTCGTCAGCCAGCGTTTTTCTCCGGTGATAATCTTGCCACCTTTGACTGTGTCATCGCCAATCCGCCCTTCTCGCTGGAAAAGTGGGGGGAAGAAGTCTGGGTCAGCGATCCTTATGGAAGGAACTTTGCCGGGATGCCGCCAGCAAAGAGCGGCGACTACGCCTGGGTGCAGCACATGATGAAGTCCATGGCCCCTGCCACTGGCCGCATGGCTGTGGTCTTGCCGCACGGCGCGCTCTTCCGCATGGGCAAAGAAGGCGAGATTCGGAAGAAGATTCTCCAAATGGATCTGCTCGAAGCTGTCATAGGTCTCGGGCCAAATCTTTTCTATGGCACGAGCCTCGCTGCCTGCATACTCGTTTTCCGCCAGCGCAAGAAGAAAGATCGGAAGAAAAAAGTACTGATACTGAATGCGTCGCGCGAATTCAAGACGGGGCGAGCGCAAAACGAACTCCTCCCCGAGCATGTCGAGCGTATCTATGGCTGGTATCGCGGCTATCAGGACGTGGAAGGCATCGCCCGCGTTGTGACGCTTGACGACATCGCAGCCAACGACAACAGCCTCAATATATCGCGATACGTCGAGCCTCGCACGACTCGGGAAGTACTGACTGTCGAGAAGGCGATGCAGAAACTTCGCCAGAGCACTGAGGCTGCGATCGCAGCGGAGGACAAGCTAATCAACGTTCTAATTCGCGAGGGGCTTCTGCGGAAGGCCGATTGATGGCTCGAATCAACAGAGTGACGGAGCAGATCTATGATCACACAGCGTCAAATCGACCAGACGTACTCGGACTTGCGCGCTAATTGCGGCGGGGTTCGAGAGGATTACTTTGGACTCCTCTATTTAGAAAAGGAATACACCGTTCCGAGAGATAGGGCTGTTAACCAAGTCGCGTTCGGTGGCCACGACTACGGAATCGATGGATTCCACTTCGATGAACAGCGTGGCAACCTATACCTTTTTCAGTTCAAGTACTCCGAGTCCTATGCACAATTCAAGGGCTCACTTCAAAGGCTCATCGAAGATGGGGTCGAACGTATTTTCGTAAAGCCAAACAAGGATGATGCAAAAAACCAGCTTCTGCTGCAGCTTCGCAGTTGTTTAGTCGAGAATCGCAAGCTGATCGACCAAGTCTGCTTCCGCTTTGTTTTCACCGGCGATCCTGAAGAAGCTGAGCGTAGTCCAGTTCTGGATAAGCTGCGTGAGGACTTGGAAAATAAGCGATATCTGATTGACCAGTTTTTCGGCGCTCAAGAGGTCCGAGTTGTTGTGGAGTTCAGGTCAGCTACCGGGCGCGTGGGCTCAGTGCGCACTCCACGTCACAACGCGAGCTTCAAATTGCCTTTGACGAATCTTGTAGCCTCGGACGGCCCTGACGGAGAGAAGATGCATATCGGTTTCATCCGGCTAGTTGACCTAGATCGGATGCACAGCGAACTAGGTTCTCGGTTTTTCGACAGTAATATTCGATACGGACTTGGCGAAAGCGAAGCGGTAAACCGCGCCCTCACCAAGGCCCTGAGACAGATCGTGATCGACCAGTCCGAGCACCCTTCGGTCTTCGCGTTCAACCACAATGGAATTACATTGTTCGCAGAGCGGATTGAACAAGAAGGCGACGAATGGATTTTGACTGCACCTCGACTTCTCAATGGCGCCCAAACCGTAACAACCGTTTCATCCTTTCGTGCTGCCAACAAGGATAATCCGAAGTTAGCGGAGGGGCAGCCGGCCTTTGAGGCGATCCGTGTTCTCTGCAAAATAATTACAAACGGTGATCAAAAATTCGTTACTCGCGTAACAATAAACAACAATCGCCAGAACCCAGTTGAGCCTTGGAACCTTCACGCCAATGACATGATCCAATTAGAACTACAGGACAAGTTTCGCGACGACATTGGCATTTACTACGAAAGGCAAGAGAACGCCTTCGATCAGCTGAGCACGGAAGATCTCGAAGAATATGGGATTACCGAGGAATCCAAAGCGATTCAGATGCTAAAACTGACCCAGACATTCTTGCTCACAGATGGCCTGATTAGCCGCCTATCCGAGATGCGTCGAGTGTTTGAGGACGATAAGGTGTACGACCAAGTATTTCGGCAGGCTCGTTTGAAGTCTGATTCTCGACAAATCCTACTCTGTTACAAAGCTCAGTTCCGGTTGCGCAAATTAGCGAACGAAATCGCACAAAAGGGCCAAAATAAGTACTGGTTCATCTCCAGAGCGCGATACCTACTTTGGGCGCTGCTCTGCCAGGGCCTCCTCAATCATTCGAAGATCGACGACCTTTCAGAATCACACGGCACATCCATGACAGTGCCGGCTGATTACACAGAGCTCTTGACTATTCTTGCCACGACCAGAGTCCGTCCGTTGCTTGCGGATTTGATGCAAGACCGAGAATATTCCGAGAAGGTTCAAGAGCAGAACCTAAGTTTCCTCCGGACAGATCGCGCTTTCGAAAAGAGTATGGAGAATGCCTATAAGAAATGGCATTGGATTCACAAGAAGCTCGTATGAGTCCACGCATCTCACAACAGCAACTCGAATCCTACCTGTGGGGCGCGGCCACGCTCTTGCGCGGCACCATTGACGCCGGCGATTACAAACAGTTCATCTTTCCGCTCCTGTTCTACAAGCGCATCTGTGATGTCTTTGACGAGGAGACGGCGACTGCACTCAAGGAATCCGGCGGCGATAAGACCTTCGCTGCCTATCGGGAGAACCACCGCTTCCAGGTCCCGCGCGAAGCTCACTGGCACGAGGTGCGCCAGACGTCGAATAACGTCGGTCAGGCGCTTCAGTCCGCCATGCGCGCCATCGAGACCGCTAATCCAGAGAAGCTATATGGCATTTTCGGTGATGCGCAGTGGACCAATAAGGATCGTCTTTCCGACGCGATGTTGCGAGACCTCGTTGAGCACTTCAGCTCCCTTGAACTCACCCTGGCCAACCTTCCCGAGGATGAGCTAGGCCAGGGCTACGAATACCTCATTAAGAAGTTTGCAGACGACGCAGGCCACACCGCGGCCGAGTTCTACACAAACCGAACGGTCGTCCACCTTATGACAGAGATGCTCGAACCGCAGCCGAGCGAATCCATTTACGACCCTACTTGCGGCTCCGGGGGAATGCTCCTCTCGTGTGTCACCCATCTTCGCCGCCAGGAAAAGGAATGGCGCAACGTTCGTCTCTTTGGCCAGGAGAGGAACCTCATGACCTCATCCATCGCCCGGATGAATTGCTTTCTACACGGCATCGAAAATTTTCAAATTGTCCGCGGAGACACCTTGGCTGAGCCGAAGTTCTTGCAAGGCGACCGTCTCATGCGTTTCGATGTATGCCTCGCCAATCCGCCTTATTCGATCAAACAGTGGGAACGCGAGGCCTTCGCCTCCGATCCGTGGGGCCGCAACCTCTATGGCACACCACCCCAAGGCCGGGCCGACTATGCCTTTTGGCAGCACATTCTCTGTAGTCTAGCCCCGAAGACCGGTCGCTGTGCCATTCTGTTCCCGCATGGCGTTCTCTTCCGCCAGGAGGAAGCGGACATGCGTAGAAAAATCATTGAAGCTGACGCCATCGAGTGCGTCATCGGCCTTGGGCCGAATCTCTTCTACAATTCGCCTATGGAAGCCTGCATCGTAATTTGCCGCACAACCAAGCCCAAGGCGCGCAAAGGCCGGATTCTCTTCATTAACGCCGTCAACGAAGTCACTCGCGAACGCGCTCAAAGCTCTCTTACAGACAGCCATATTGAACGCATAGTTGAGGGCTACGAGAATTTCAAGGATGAACGTGGCTTCACACGCGTGGTGACGTTGGATGATATTCGCAAACAGGATTGGAGCATCAATATCCCACTATACGTTGTGAACTCGGAACATCGAAGGACGGAAATCCGATCGTCAGGTGGCTCGATTGATGGCTCATTCGCTGGGTGGTTGCATCGGTCGGAAAACGTGCGCAAGTCCATTGGTGTCCTCCTTGGCAGTGAGGCAGACCGGAAGCCCGGGAGCTCCATGCGCCAGACGGTCATTCCGTGCGACCGCAGCACATTAAGAGTCCAGATCCCAGGTTGGCTCGATCGATCGCAGTGGATGAGACTGGGATTTGACCAAATTGTTGAGCACATTCGAGAGGCAGGCCAACCGACCCCGGCAGATGCAGCAACCTACGTTGGCCTAGAGCACATGGAGCAAGGTTCTTTGCACGTCTCCCGTTGGGGTAGTGAAGCGGACCTCAAAGGGCAGAAAATCAAGATGAGAAAAGGCGACGTCCTATTCGCGAAGCGCAACGCCTACCTTCGTCGCGTTGCCATTGCGCCCCACGACGGGTTTTTCTCGGCGCACGGAATGATTCTGCGTGCCAAGCCAAAAGCCATGCTGCCGCAGTTTCTGCCATTTTTCATGATGGGTGATAAATTCATGAACCGGGCGGTCGAAATCTCGGTGGGATCGCTCTCGCCCACTATCAATTGGTCGACGCTTCAAAGCCAGGAGTTCGACGTCCCTCCGCTCGACCAACAGCGGCACATCGCCGAAATACTTTGGGCCGCAGACGAGGTCGTGGAAGGCTGGAGAAAAGCCAAGATACAACACATGCAAAGTCACCACGCGTATGCCTCTGCAGTGACGATGGCCGGGCTGGACAAGAGTAAGACCCAGTCCTCGCCGATTGGAGCAATCCCGGTCGGCTGGCAGTGTTTGCGAATCGAAGAAATGACAACAAGTAGTGCGTATGGTCCTCGATTTCCTGGCTCGCAGTACTCGCCCGCTGGCAATGTAAAAACCGTCCGAACGACCGATTTTGACCGTTCTGGAGGAATCAATTTCTCTGAGATCCCAGCAGCAAAGTTAGACGATGAAACGGTCATGGCGCACCAACTCAGGCCTGGTGATTTCTTGCTCTCACGTTCCGGAGAATATGCGGGTTTGACCGCAGTGTTTTCGGAGCCTGGCGACGGAAATTCATACATTCCGGCTGCCTTTCTCATCCGATATCGTTTTGATGACCGCCTTGACGCCAACTATCTGCTGACCCTTTGTTGTTCTGGATTCGGAGACACGTTCGTTAAGCCACTTGCCACGGGTAGCGCCCAGCCAAACATTTCGGGCAGTGCATTTGGTCGGTTGTATGTCCCCGTGCCGCCAATCGCTGAACAACACCGGATCGTCAAAGCGGTTTCCGGGATGCGCTGCGTTGGCGACGAACTCACGATCCACGCGGTGAAGAGCAGTGAGCTAACATCTATTCTTCTCAATAGCCTCAGCTAAAGACGATATGACCTTTACTGAATCCAACACAGTCGAACAGATGATTCTTGATGCGGCCTCCAAACGGGGCACGACCGGAACAAACTGGAGCTACGTTTATGGTCCTGAACTTCCGCGCCAAAACGGCGATGTCATGGTTGAGTCTTGGCTGCGCGAATCGTTGATTAAGCTCAACCCGGAGATTGCTGAACAGCCAGACCGCGCCGATGAGGTCATTTACAACCTGCGTGCTTGCATCCTGTCTGTACAAGCTGATGGGCTGGTGCGGGCGAACGAGAATTTCATGGCGTGGCTGCGCGGCGAGAAGACCATGCCTTTCGGCCCAAACGGCGAACACGTAACCGTACGGTTGGTGGATATTTCCCAGCCCGCCAATAACCGTCTGACGGTCTGCAACCAGTGGACCTACCAAACCGGCGCGGTGGAAAAACGGTTCGACGTAGTCTTCCTCGTCAACGGCTTGCCGCTTGTTATTGGCGAGGCCAAGACGCCAACGCGCAGCGCGGTAACGTGGTTCGACGGTGCCTTCCAAGTGAACGAGATCTACGAGAAGCAAGTGCCGGCGATGTTCGTTCCGAACGTGTTCTCCTTCGCCAGCGAGGGCAAACTGTTCCGCTACGGCTCCATCCGCATGCCCATTGATATGTGGGGACCATGGCGCGACCAAGAAAACCAAGAGGAAGGTCAACTCCAGCACGTCAAAGCCACGATCATGAGTATGCTGCGGCCTGATGTAGTGCTAGACATCCTTCAAAACTTCACTCTTTTCGCGACCGATAACAAACACCGCCGCATCAAGATCATCTGCCGCTACCAGCAGTATTTCACCACGAACCAGATTGTCGAGCGCGTCGTGAAGGGCTATCCGAAGAAGGGCCTGATCTGGCATTTCCAGGGGAGCGGCAAGTCGCTATTAATGGTCTTCGCTGCACAGAAGTTGCGAATGCACTCAAGGCTGGGCAATCCCACCGTAATGATCGTCGTGGATCGCATCGACCTTGACACTCAAATCACAGCCACGTTCAACGCTGCCGACGTGCCGAACATGGTCGGCGTAGCCACGCGGCAGGAGTTGCAGGCACTGCTCGGGCAAGATGTTCGCAAGGTGCTCATCACCACCATCCACAAGTTTGGGGAGGCCGGCGGCAAGCTGAACGAACGCTCGAACATCATTGTGATGGTCGACGAAGCGCATCGCACGCAGGAAGGCGACCTGGGTCGTAAGATGCGCGAGGCGTTGCCGAATGCCTTCCTTTTCGGTCTCACCGGCACGCCGATCAACCGTGCCGACCGCAATACCTTCTGGGCCTTTGGCGCAGACGAAGACGAGAAGGGCTACATGAGCCGCTACTCGTTCCAGGAGTCCATCCGCGACAAGGCCACCCTGCCATTGCACTTCGAGGCGCCGGAGGTGAAGCTGAAGATTGACAAGGCCGCCATCGACGAAGCCTACAAACAGATCACCGGCGAGTTGAGCGAGCAGGATCGCGACGACCTCGCCAAGCGCGCCGCTAAGATGGCCGTCCTGGTAAAGAACCCGGAGCGAGTACGCGCCGTGGTCAACCACATCGTCAAACACTTCCAAACTAAGGTTGAGCCGGAGGGTTTCAAGGCGCAGGTAGTGACTTTCGACCGCGAGTGTTGCGTGCTTTACAAAGCCGTGATGGACGAGCTGATTGGTCCCGAAGCCAGCGCCATCGTCATGACTGCGGCGCAGTACGACCCACCTGATTGGAAGCAGCATGTCCGCGACAAGGACGCCGAGGAGAAGCTGCTCGACCGCTTCCGCGACCCGGTCGAGCCTCTGAAGTTCGTCATCGTCACCAGTAAACTGCTCACCGGCTTCGACGCGCCCATCTTGCAGGTCATGTACCTCGATAAGCCCATGAAGGACCACAACCTCCTGCAGGCCATTTGCCGCACCAACCGCACTTTCGGCCAGGAGAAAACGCACGGTTTAATCGTGGACTACATCGGCATATTCGACGATGTGGCGCGTGCGCTCGACTTTGACGAGAAAGCCGTACAGCAGGTCGTTTCGAACATCGACGAACTACGGAAGACTTTGCCCGTCCAGGTGCAGAAATGCCTCGTCTTCTTCCCGGGCGTGGATCGGAGCGTTGGCGGCTACGAAGGCCTCATGGCCGCGCAGCAGTGCCTACCGAACAACGACGTCCGAGACAAGTTCGCTGCTGAGTACTCGGTGCTCGGCACGATCTGGGAAGCACTATCCCCCGATCCGGTTCTCAGTCCTTACGAGAAAGATTACCGCTGGCTGACACAGGTCTATGAATCGGTGAAGCCGCCCAGCGGCAACGGCAGACTACTCTGGCACGCCCTGGGGGCCAAGACCGTTGAACTCATCAACGAGAACGTCCACGTCGAGTCCGTGCGCGACGATGTCGACACGCTTGTGATGAATGCGCAAGTACTGGAAGAGATTCTTAAGGACGCTGAGCCGGCCAAGAAGGCGCGCGAGATCGAGATCAAGGTTATCGCTCGGCTGCGCAAGCATCTCGGCAATGCGAAGTTCACAGCCCTCGGTGAGCGTTTGGAGAAGGTCAAGGAGCGCCACGAGCAAGGCTTTCTCTCAAGTCTTCAATTTCTGAAGGCCATCCTGGAAATTGCCAAGGAAGTCGTCGAAGCCGAGAAGGAAGTAACGCCTGAAGAAGAGCGCGATCGGGCCAAGGAAGCACTCACCGACCTGTTCACTGATGCCAAGGGTAAAAACACTCACATCATCGTCGAGCGCATCGTCACCGACATCGATGACATAGTTAAGAAAGTACGCTTCCCCGACTGGCAGCACACGAGTCAAGGCGAGCGACTAGTACAGAGAGAACTCCGTCGCACGCTTCTTAAATACAAGCTCCACACCGACCAAGAGCTGTTTGACAAGGCTTATGAGTACATACGGCAGTACTACTAAACGGGAATTCAGCCAAGCTCGCCCTCAACACTTGGAGATGAGCCAACTAACTTAGTCTGTGACCGATTTGAAATCTGTCGGTTTTCTGTGTTCTCGAATCTGAGCAAAGCTGATCGCAAGTTCTGTACCGAGATTCAGTTTTTTGGCGTGATTATTGACAGGAAAGCTGTCCAAAGCACCGAACACCAACTTCCTTTCGTCATCGCAGTGATGCACGCGCACCCACATCCATTCACCAACACCCGTGTCGTCATCCGGAAAGTCAACTTTGATGAAATCTCCCTCTTCGTACCTAGCCATAAATGTCTCTTCTGCCGTTATTTTACTCTGTTCTGGCTCCTTGTGGTATCTGCTCCACGGAAGGTGGGGGGTCTACTGGCTCCCCACCCACAGTGTTGCCTGCTTTTAAGATCGTGCTTGCGGCGGTAAAGATGCGAGCCGCGTTGTGATTCGGGATTTCCTTTTGGCCTTTTAGCCAATGCTGGATATAGCCGCGTGCGTACTCCGCTCCATCAAGGCTGAGCGTTTCGCAACAGATCAGTGCAACCGCTTCCGCTTCGATTTCCCGGAGGTTCATCAGCGTTGCTTCGGAGTCCACGAGTTTTTCTCTTGTGGTGTGGCCCAGAACACAATGCGCGATTTCATGAAACGTGGTCTTGTGTGGAATTGCCGCTATTGGGCTGACGGCAATTTCTCGACCTGTGGCAAAGCCCTGTATGTTGCCGTTCATTTCGTCAAACTCAGTGCGGCTGATGTTTAGCACTCTCAAAGCCGTCTCAAGGTCAAAGCCGGGGATCGGTGGGGTGTCCATTGCCTCACCGTCCGTTTGCGCCAAAACAAACCAATAAGCGCGAAACCCGAACGTGGGCCGCGTTACTTCTTCGCTCTCTTCCTCCTGTGCGTCATCTTTCCGAACACACTTCTTGTACTGCATCGGCATGCAAAGGGTGATGCCCTTCTCGCCTTTGCGCACTCGGCGTTTGAGTTCCAACCAACCCCGATAGGTATTGAGTGGTCCCGGCTCCAAGTTGCGGCGGCGACACTGCGTCAGTGCAAGCAAGGCATTCCCGAATGAGTAGTTATGGAACGCAGTGTAAGCAGCCAACAGTTTTCCCGGCGTGTGGACCGCGCTGTAAAGCAGTTCTGCCCAAGTCTCATGAGTGTGTGTAGTCGTCATTTTGGTTTCTCCTTTTTCCTTTTCGAGCGGTCCGTTGCTCGAAAAAAGAAGCAAATTCCCTTCATAGCGGGCTCATTGCGAACGGGCGCGCGCGCCGTCAAGGGCGGCGGGGTGGGCCGTTTATTGGAGCGGAGCGGAAACCCTTGACGGAACAAGCGCGGGACCGGGCGCAGCCTTTTGCGGAGAAGGGAATTTGCAGGAGAACTGTTTTAATCGCCAGAGTGAATTACCGTTCGTGTGTTTTGAAGACTTTGCGTGGGTTTTGACTTGCTGTACGTATCCGTCGGTGAGACCGGCCGTAGGAGATCCAGTGTTGTAGTAGGAAAGAGCGGAAGCGAGGGCGGCGAAGCTTCTCGAAACAAAATGGTTCCGAGTCGGGTGCCAGATAGCGCAGGCAGATTTAATTATGAAATTGTGTTAAGACAAAAGTGCACAGCAGTTAGCGCGTAGGTGAACCGGGCCACTAATCAGTGCGCCCCCGACCTGACAGCCTCTGCCCAATCTTTGAAGGACAGCCCAGCTTCCCAGACCCCTCGGTGGACACGAAATCTAAGCTCTTCTGTTCGCTCGACTTCTATTCCTGTTTCTTTACTTAACACGGCATTCTCCAGGCCGTTGACTGACTCGACCAAAGAACCGCCAATATCTGGGACAAGGCCGGTCAATTCTCGAATCATTGCTGGGTCTGGCTCGCCTGCACTCAAAACCTGGTCTAGCTGTTGAGGATTCTTACTGAAGTCAATCACACACAATACGTAGTTTTCTTTACGAAGGGCGGCCTGCTTCCCTTGTTCCCAACTCATACTGACCGATTCCTTCGTAGTAGCTTTCACTTCGACAAGGAATTCCCAGTTTCGTCCGGCGAGGCTCGCATGGAGGGTTAAGATTCCAATTTCCTCACTTTCCATATTGTCATTCGAGCTGGTCGGAACGAACACCCTGAAGTCGCTGCCCTTACCTGTTCTTTCGACTCTAAATCCTGCTTCTTCGAACGTCAGCTTTGCTAGAGTTTCCACCAAGCTTCCAAGCTTATTGTTCCGAGAACTGGTTGCACTCGCTAACCGGCGTCGGCTAATGAAGTCCTCAAATTCTGACGGTGTAGCAAGATCAACCATATCTGCCCACTGGTTCCTCAGTTGAAGCTCCTTGGCAGGATCTCTGCCAGCTGCGGCACGAATAGAGAGTTCGAGTCTGTCGACGCCAAAGTGCAGTGCCAGAAATTCACGGGTTGTCGGAGAGTTGATCGTGTCCGTGGCAAGCTGGTCGGCCAGTGATTTGATATTCTTTGAATTCAGTGGCTCTCGTGTTTTCTCGCCATCACCGCTCCACACCCATAGCTTGGTCTTGAGTTTTGCTAACCAAAGGCACGGATAAAGCTGAAGCGAGCCAGCGCATTGATGTTCTCGCGCGCAGGTTGCGTCACTTGCCTTCTCCCAACTCGCGTCATTTTCAACCACAAAAGACAAGATGAACTGAAGGACACGGACAATTTGAGTCGATCCGCCTGGCGCAGAGCCTGCACCGGCAGTTTCGCTTAGTAGTCGCGTCAAACCGGGCACGTCCGCCATCAAAATCGAATCCACTTTGTGGCCTGAGGTGTCTCCTCGAACTACCTGAAGGGCGGCTACGGTCTCAGAATCGAGATCGACGAGCTTCCTGTATATTAAGGAACCGCTCGCAATGCATTTTGACGTGAGGAAGGCGCGAAATGCATCAAGCGACACTGACGAGCTGGTGCACTCTTCAAGGTAGTCTCGGGCGAGCTGGACGCTTTCTGGCATCAAATCAAGCCACTGTCTCTCATTTGCGGGAAGTAGGTCAGATGGGAGGATGAAAGTATCGTGCAATTCTGAAACCCAATGAAGTTCTTCATCCGCACAGACTAAGGGAAAAGATGAAAAACTAAGTTCCGTCGCCGTCTGCGCGTTCATTGCAAGCCACACCAACAGTCGAACTGCCGCGCGCTTGACCTTCGCGGCCTCGCTACCCTTGAGAGATTCCTGTGCTTTGTGCTCAATTCTGGTAACGAGTTCAGCGACAGCAACCTTAGGTGTTATTTCTCGCGATTCACAAAGGTGGGCAATTAGTAGTTTCCCTCCGGAGGCAGTGAGTCTCTCATGAACTAGTCGTTGCCTGAGTGAGGCCCCAAGATCTGATGCGATGCTCTTTAGCGTGTTATCAATCCCTCTGTCGACCGACAGGTGTTCCGGAAGGCAAAAAACGCCGTTTTGATTCGGTATCGCCTTGGTTTCCTGGAGTTCGCTTGGGTGTGAGATTTTATTTCTTTGACAGTAGATAGCGGCGTGGGCGAACGCGGCACTCACATAATCAAGTGCACCTTGGTCGTTTCTAAGCTTTGAATATTTGCCGAGCAACTCCTTGAGACTGTCGTACCTGGCAAGTTCATGAAGGAGGTCTCCCAATCCTTTGCTCTTGAGGTCAAGCCTGATCCCGAGAGTTCCCCATGCGAGAATGATTTGGTGCCAATCTTCAATGAGTTCTTTTGACGGACTTTTTTCACCTCGCATTTCGAGTAGCTCGTGGACACCTAGAAGCAGAGAGCGATCAAAGCTTTCCGGGCTCAACCACTCACCCTTTGGGAAAGTTGCTTCGTCGGGCCGTGACCACTGGCCATCTGATGTTGCCACTAATCGGGATTTCATTAGTTCTACTAAGACGGGCTGAAAAATCTCCTGCCACGATTTACCTTGAATGGCTTCCCATTGATTTTGCGGGGGAAGACCGAGCTCGGCCAGCAAATGAACCCCTGTCAGCCCTCTGCCGGATGCCCATCGAAATGCGAGGGGCAAGAGCCGAATGGCCTTAGATACTGCTTTGAAAGTTGATGGCTGTGAGAGATCAGGGATTGCGCGGTCCGGGTCAACGTCAGAGTTCTTGGGTATGTTGATTACGACCGGATTCGGAAGCTCATTGGTTGCGTAAAGTGGGAGGTCGGCGAATACCTTCGAGACATTCTGGGTTGTTGCCGCGACGATCACTTCCTTGCCTTCCGTTTGACGGAGTTGGAAGGCAATTGTTGCGATATTGTGGTCGGCGTGCTCAGCATCTTTCACTTGCGACGTGAACGCGACGATAGTTTTCGACCCGGTTGGAGTGTTGACGATCGTTCTGGTCGCGACCAGGGAATTAGGAGCATCGTCGATGGCATCTTGTGCCGTTCTCTCGTAATTGATTTCGGGTTCAGAATTCTTGAGAACGCGGATACTCTTCAGTTGGGGCAGAAAAGCAAATAAGTATGGAGCGTGCGCCTTGAGTTGATCTAGGCCCTCTTCAATCGCGAAAACGGACCCATCTTTGGGGCTGAATAGGTACCTGAACGCGGTTTCCTGCGGGCCCTCGTCGGCGGGCGTACTGGAGTTAAGCGCTTTCGCGCAATTAAGGATATTGTTTCGAATCTGTTCCATTTCTCCGCCGCGAGAAATCTGGAACATGAATTTATAGAGATGGTTCTCTCGATCTTTCAATACTCCCTGAACTCGGACCTCAGTCGAGATCACGTGGCTTACCAGAAATCCTCTTCCGAATCGCCCCGCAAGATGTGGATCGCGGTGGTATTTGGAGGTATTGCCTTCCACCAAAGCCACTATCTCTGCCAGCCCAAATGGCCCGGCATCATGTCGAATGATTAATTCAGAAGGCTTATAGACAATTGTCAGGGACAACTGCTTTTGATTAATGGTCGCGGCATCGAGCGCATTTTGAAGTAATTCCCATAGCCACCGGCGCGCAGCTATAGGCCTTCGCGTTCCTCGCCATCCGCTGATTTCTGTATGAATGAAATTGGCAGCCGCAGTCTTTGACTGGCCTTGGGAGATTTTCTCGTATTCCTCGGCGAATCCCATGCCTAGACTCTAGCTCTTCCTCTAGTGGACTGTGATTGATCGCCAACGCGGTTGGCGGGAGAATCCGAAACGATGCGTGCCTTACGCCTGAGATCGGCTTAGCGCTACCATGAACGAGATTGTATATCACATTGCGACCTCAGGTTTTGGTGACGGATGAAGCGCGGGACCTGGCGCAACCTTTTGCGGAAAGGGGAATTGGCGGTGGAACTGTGCTAATCCGGAAGTGGGTCAGTGTTGGTTTTCTAGAGATTTTGCGTGGCTTTTGACTTGCTGCACGTATCCGTTGGTGAGTCCGGCTGTAGGAGATCCTGTGTTGTAGTAAGAAAGAGCGGAATCGAGAGCGTCGAAGCCTTCACCCTGGATTCGAGCTATTGTTGTGTACGTGGCAGAAAGAACCGCGGCACCTGAACGGAGATTAGTGCAAGGGTCAAACAGTTGTTCAGCGGTGAGATGCAAATGCGCAGCGTGCTCGCTGTTCACTTGGAGCAGCCCAATGCTCACGGTGATGCCTTGCCCCAGGAGCCATTTGGTCCACGCGACTGCCTCTTCGAGCGATGCAGGCTGCCTTTCAAGGGTGATGGTGGCGCGATTCCATCCCTGGCGTCGGGCGAGCTGGTGGGGACGGTTAATGCTGAGGGCGTAAGGGTAAAGCGCAGACTCAGTGCGGGCGATAGCTTCGAGGGTGCTGACCGGGACGTTCGCTGCACAGGTTTGAGCGAGCGTTTGAAACGAAGTAGGCGAAATCTTTGTGTTGGGGTTCGCCGTTCCTGTTTGTGCACACGAAGCCGTGCCTGCGAGAGCGAAGAGCGTTGCGAGAATGATTCTTGCAATGTGCATTAGAAGTTCGAAGCCGAAAGCACGGGAAGATGGAATAGTCGCGCCCAGCTCGCAGCGCTTGATTGCTGAATCGCCGGAATACGGGTGTCCTTGGCCCAATAGTCATTCGAGGCGGTCAATAGAACAGTCGGATGCTCGAGAGCGGAAGAAAGAAACGGCCACACGAGGACTTGTTCGTAACAAATAAGTACGGCGGCGCTTTGATTGTGGATGCGGATTGTTCCGCGGGCAAAGAGCTTCAGTGGCACCCCATCATCACTGAGGGGCCTCCACATTGCTATTGGAACGGGAATGCGCTCTTGATAGAGCGCGGTATTTTCCTCGCCGCGTGCGAGCAGCACATTCAAGTACCGCTTCTGCGCAAAAGGATTTCTCGAAGAGCCTGGTCGGTTGATTCCAGCTCCTATAAGCACCGTGCGGTGCTGCGAAGCAAGCGCGATTAAAGTGTTTCCCCAAAAAGCCTCCGTGGATTCATTCCAGTAGGTGAGCAGATGTTCCGGGAAGAGGAGCACGGTCGCATGCGACTCGAGAATTGTTGTCTGCATGGTTTGGGCCGTGTCGTATTCCGTCGTGAAGTCGGGGTCGCCCTGTCCGGTGCCCCCATAGTTTGTGTTGACGGCTTCCCATCCTGCAGGGACATGCGGTTGCGTGTACTGCAAATGAAAGGCGAGTGCACAGAGCGCCAAACTGACGACGCTCAGCGCTGGCTTGAAGCGGAAGGCAATCAGAAAGACGGTGATTAGCGCCAGTCCGAACCACTTGGAGCCGGGAAAGAGAACACCCGCGGAAAGAAGGGGCGAAGCCCATCCGATGATCCCGAGCGGCGGCATCGCAGCGAGCACGATGCAAAGCGGCACACCGAACGCAGCTCTTCTACGTCCGCGTGAGAACAGCAAACCCCATGGCAACGCCAACAGAACTGCGGCGGCTAAGCAGAGGAACAATCCTATGATCGGAGTGCCCTGCACTCCAAAGAAAGCGCGCGCTCCGGGGATAAGCGGCCAGCTTGCCCCCGCGTAATAGCTGAACATCGAAGCATAGGCGTGCTTTCTAGATTTCGTGTGATAGACAAGTAGCGGAGCAACAAGGGATAAAGGGATTGCCGCAAGGTGTCCGCTCCACGCGGTCGCAGCGGTCGTGGCGGCAACGGCGGGAAGAGTAACGCTACTGCCGAGGAACTTCTGTAGCGAACGTCCACAGCGGGCGGAGATGGTGCCGAATCGCGGAAGTTGGAATCGCGCCGTAGTATCGGCTGTCGAAGCTGTAGCTATTGAACGACGAGACGACCCACATGGTTCCGGGTTCGACTTTGTAAGTGCCATAGGGCCACGGATCGAGCGGCCGTTGGAGGTGGTCGCGGAATCGTCCTGCGCTGTTGGGCAGCAGTTGTCCATTGACTCGAATTCCATTCGCGCTGACCTCCACTTCGTCGCCGGCAAACGCGACGGCTGGTTTGAGAAGCGGGGCTCCGCCATCGGGGCAAACCCCCGCGGTGCGATATTGGCGGCTGAGGGAGATAGAGGCCGCGTTTCCTTGCGGGCAGAACTCCACAAGGTTTGCGTTTGACGAACGGCTGGTGATGTAGAACCCAAGCGGTAGCGAGGGAGTGAGATTAAGGCGTATGCCGAAAACCCAGCCCGCGATAAGCCCAAGAAAGAAGGGAGAGGCGAGCACGCAAGCCCAGAGAACTGCGGGGCGGAGTCGTTGGTGTAGTTCATAAGAGCCAAGTATCTTGAATTTCAGAGGATTCGGGAGACGGAGTGCCATCGGCCATGACCTCGTTCGCTAGTGTGGCGTGCGGTTTGGGCGGAACTGGCGGGTCTTGCGCCGCGCCACCAACTACGAAGAATTTGTGCACTGTGACCTCATAGACATATCGCGTGTATTTGTCCTGCCCGACGAAGGGCCGTTGGTCGAAGGTGCCATCGACGTAGAGGTTTGTACCTTTCTCAAGTTCGGTCGCAAGGATCGCCAAATCCCCGTAGAAGACGAGGCTGAACCAATTGGTGTGCTCAGCTGGCTTATCTTTGCGCGGGAAACGATACGTTTGTCCAATTCGGGCATTGGCAACCGGCATGGAGGAAGGCAAGTAGCGCAGCGTCGGTTTCGCTGCGAGATAACCGGCAAGTTGAAAGCGGTTTTCCTGCATTCCTCATCGCTCCGAATTCAAATCCAAGCTGTCAAACAAACCTGGGGATCGCTGGAGAGCGGAGCCTGGAGGTGGTGCCGGTTGGTCGATTGGTGAGTCTGCGCCAGGGCCACCGCCAGACGAAGCTGGGAGACGGCGGTTTGCGCGTGCGCCCGATGTTGGTTTCGGGCGAGGTGCGAAGTCCGGGAGTGGGTCCTGGGGCGAAAGCCCTCCGTCGTGAATGGAATAAAACTTTGTCGGTGGAGCAATTTCAGCGCGGGAGCGCAGGATAGGGTCAAAGAAATAGAGCATCTGCGTGCCGTAAATAGGGTAGTGTCCGGAAACAAAAATCAGCATATCGCCGGGAGCAATGATTTTTTCCTGATGGCCGCCTCGCTCTTTTTTCGGGGGCCGCAAGCGCATGATC
>Ga0210405_10001305_pt1 | contig 28809 bp, 21 predicted proteins | sample IncBWH11MmetaG_FD_155492 | JGI IMG/M metagenome (GOLD analysis project Ga0210405, IMG submission 155492) | Forest soil microbial communities from Barre Woods Harvard Forest LTER site, Petersham, Massachusetts, United States - Inc-BW-H-11-M | ecosystem: Environmental > Terrestrial > Soil >...
TTATTGTGCTGGTACTCTTCCTTGCCACCGCTCGTGTAATTCATGGCATCCAGCAAGCCAAGAAACCGCCAGAGGCCATCGAAGTCATTGCGATCGGTCATCAATTCTGGTGGGAATTTCGTTATCCCGCTCTTGGCGTAGTCACCGCAAACGAACTTCACGTGCCAGTAAGCGACACGTCCCACCCGACGCCCACCTTTATTACGTTGGTTTCCGCCGATACAGACCACAGCTTTTGGGTGCCACGTCTGGCCGGAAAGACCGACTTGATTCCAAACCGTGAAAACCACATGTGGATTGATCCGGATCAACCAGGCATTTTTATTGGCCAATGTGCCCAATATTGCGGCACCCAACACGCGAAAATGCTCCTTCGGGTTTACGTTGATTCACCAGATCAGTTTAAAAAATGGGTTCAGGAACAATCGAAACCCGCACAAGTGAGTGAAAGCGCCAAAGAAGGTCGGCGGATTTTTGAAACCACGGCTTGCATCAATTGCCATGCCGTTTCTGGAACAGTGGCGGACGGACGCTTCGGTCCAGATCTGACTCATTTGATGAGCCGCGACACCATCGCCTCAGGCGCCGCAACAAACACTTCCGAGAATCTTCGTTTGTGGATTCACAATCCCGAAGCCATCAAACCGGGCTCGCTGATGCCCGCGATGAATTTGAACCAACAGGATTTGGACGCCGTGACTGCTTATCTCGAGACGCTTCGATGATGGAAAGGGTATAGACCGCATGGCGTCAGAAACAATCGCGCTGACCGCCGTTCACGATGTGCCGCAACCGATTGGCACCGTTCTCCACGACTGGGTTACCACCGTTGACCATAAGAAGCTCGGGATCCTCTATATTCTCTACGCCCTCGTATTTCTTGTCATCGGTGGAATCGAAGCAACCATCATGCGGATTCAGCTTATTATTCCGCATAACCATTTCGTCTCTCCCCAGGTTTTCAATCGCATGTTCACGATGCATGGCACGACGATGATTTTTTTTGTGACCATGCCGATCTTATTTGGCTTCGGAAATTATCTGATTCCGCTGATGATTGGCGCCCGCGATATGGCTTTTCCGCGCCTGAATGCCTGGAGCTTTTGGCTTACCGCTTTCGGAGGATTGCTGCTCTATTTTAGCTTCATTGGCGGCAACGGGCTCTATGGAGCGGGGACTGCTCCCGACGTCGGTTGGTTTGCTTATGCACCACTCACTGCCACCGCATTCTCAATAGGACACAGTACCGATTTCTGGACTCTTGGCCTGCTCGTCTCAGGATTTGGCAGCATTGGAACGGCTGTAAACATCCTGGCGACCATCATTTGCTTGCGCTGTCCCGGGATGACGCTAGGCAAGATGCCTTTGTTTGCCTGGTTGAACTTGGTTATGGCCGCGATGGTGCTCCTTGCCATATCCCCTCTTACAGCGGCGCAGATGATGCTTTCGCTCGATCGTTTTCTAGGCGCTCATTTCTTTGACACTTTGGCTGGTGGTTCCGCTGTGATGTGGATGCACTTCTTTTGGATTTTCGGCCATCCGGAAGTCTATGTCCTAGTCATCCCGGCCTTCGCGTTTGCTTCCGAGATCATTCCGGTGTTCTCGCGCAAGCCGATCTTTGGGTATCCAGTGATGGTTGCGGCGACGGTCTGCATTGGATTCGTAGGCTTTAGTGTTTGGGCTCACCACATGTTCACAGTCGGAATGAACTCGTATGCAAACAGTTTTTTCACGATCACCACAATGGCTATCGGCGTTCCGACGGGTATCAAGATCTTCAATTGGATCGGGACCATGTGGGGAGGCAAGATCATTTTCAAAACTCCCATGCTGTTCTGCATTGCGTTCTTGTTTCAGTTTCTAATTGCTGGTCTCACGGGAATCATGCTCTCCGCCGCGCCGTTCGACTGGCAACTGGGCAACTCTTACTTTGTGGTTGCGCATTTTCACTACGTCATTGTCGGAGGAATCCTCTTCACACTCTTTGGCGCTTTCTATTATTGGTTCCCCAAAATGAGCGGAAGAATGTACAACGAAACGCTCGGCAAATTGCACTTTTGGCTTTTCTTTATCGGTTTCCACCTCACGTTCGATTTCATGCATATCCCTGGTTTGCTGGGAATGCCGCGGAGGATTTACACGTACGAACCCGGGCGTGGGTGGGAAGTCTGGAACTTGATTTGCACCATCGGAGTGTTTTTTCAGATTGCCGGGACATTCGTATTCATAGGAAACCTGCTCTGGTCTTATTTCAAGGGCAAGGTTGCTGGAAACGACCCCTGGGATGCATGGACGCTCGAGTGGTCCACGAGTTCTCCTCCGGTGGAGTACAACTTTGCCGAGATTCCTGTCGTGAAAAGCCGGCGCCCCCTCTGGGACATCAAGCACCCGGAAGATCCTGACTGGAAGTATGAGTGATGAGGAGAGCTTCTTGAGCACCGCTTCATCAACGCCAGTTTCCATGGAACAGCCGTGGGTACTCCCTTCGCGAGGACGCGTAGGAATGTTCTCCCTGATTGCGGCCGAACTCGCAATCTTTACCATTTTTGTCGTCGCTTATCTTTTCTATATCGGGAAGAGTGTGGCTGGTCCGCTGCCAAAAGATGTGCTTGAACTTCCGATTTTCGCCAGTATTTGTCTACTCTTGAGTAGCCTAACGATCCATGTCGCGGTTAGCGCCCTGCGCAATGGCCGAGTCCAAACCTTCTCCATGTGGTGGTTTGGCACGATGATCCTCGGCCTCATTTTTCTGGGAGAAACTGCCCGCGAGTGGTATCACCTCATTTTTGAAAAGGGCTTAACCATCAGTACCAATCTTTTCGGCACCACCTATTACTCGCTCGTTGGCCTCCACGCCTTCCACGTTACGGTGGGTCTGATTTGTATCTCAATCGCCATGGTCTTAACGTTACTAGGAAAAGTTAACCAGGAACACAGTGAACGCGCCGAAGTCTTTTCATTGTATTGGCACTTTGTCGATGCGGTCTGGATAGTTGTGTTTACGGTCGTTTACATCATCGGACGCTGAGGAAGGAAGATTTAAATGGCCCGATCCGATTTACCTGCGGAAGCGTCACGACCGGGAACTGTGAGGCTGCCTGCGCCAACGTCTTGGCCGATCGTCCTCGCTTTTGGCGTCGCCTTGCTGTTTACCGGCCTTGTCACTAGTGCGTCCGTCAGCCTGCTCGGGACGATCTTGGTAGTCGCCGGATGCGTTGGATGGTTCCGCGATATTCTGCCGCACGAAAAACACGTTGAAGTGCCAATCGTTAAGGAATACGTTCCCATTGCAACTACGCGCCCGCAAGTGGCGCGGCTGCCCATAGCACCGGACCTTCCTCGAGCGTTGCTCCCCCTCGAAACCTATCCAGTCTCTGCTGGCATCAAGGGCGGGTTAGCCGGCAGTGTTGCAATGGCTGTCCTCGCATGCCTCTATGGAATTCTCAAGCAGGGAAGCATCTGGTACCCCATAAACCTTCTCGGGGCAACAATCTACTCTCAATCCGCGCGGTTGGATTCCGCGTCCCTGAACGGATTCCATCTCGGCAGCTTTCTCTTCGCAGCCCTACTCCACCTGGTTACGTCTCTTTTGGTGGGGCTACTCTATGGGGCAATGCTGCCAATGTTTCCGCGTCGCCCAATCGTTCTCGGTGGCGTCATCGGTCCCGTGTTGTGGACGGGGTTGTTGCACAGCATCCTCGGACTCATCAATCCACTGCTCGACGAACGCATTGATTGGCGGTGGTTTATTGCTTCGCAATTTGCTTTCGGCATTGTCGCGGGGCTGGTTGTTGTGCGCCAGGAACGCGTTCGCGTCCGCCAGTTTATGCCCTTTGCAATGCGGGCAGGTGTTGAGACCCCCTCAGTAAGAACAACGAATCATCCCGAGGACAACCGGCCATGAACCTCTGCCGAGGCCTCTTCGGTGCGCTGGCTTTCCTTGTACTTGTGTGCTCTGGATGCAGCAGCTCACCAGGTCGGCCAGCGGCCGATGCGATCCCGGTAGATCCCGACGATATCGTGGACTTTGGCATCCTGTATGGGCACAACTGCGCCGGTTGCCATGGCCCCGATGGGAAAGGTGGAGCTTCCATTGCACTCGCAAACCCGCTTTACCTCGCCATCACTGATGATCCGACGATGCAGCGTGTAACGACTCTCGGGGTAGCGGGGACGCTGATGCCCGCCTTTGCGAAGAGTGCTGGCGGGATGCTCACGGACAAACAAATTGACATCATTGTGCGGGGAATTCGCGAGCATTGGTCCCAGCCGGATGTTTTGCACGGCCAGGATGCGCCACCTTATTCCGCGGCTAATGCGGGCGATGCATCACGCGGGTTGCAAGTCTTTGGTGTCTTTTGTTCTTCGTGCCACGGCCCCCAGGGACGCGGCGGCCCCAAGGCAAGCTCAATTGTAGATCCATCCTACCTTGCCTTAGTCAGCGATCAAGCCCTTCGAACAACCGTCATCGTTGGAATTCCAGAAGTGGGGGCCCCGGATTGGCGGGGCAACGTGCCAGGGAAACCGATGTCCTCGCAAGATATCTCCGATGTAGTGGCATGGCTTGCTTCTCAACGCACGGCATTCCCCGGTCAGCCCTATCTGCATTCCGACAATCCAGCGGGAGAACATCAATGACCAGTCCGGACGATCTTTCCAGGCGCAAGCTACTCATGAAGATGGGTGTTTTATTCAACGGCATCATTGCTGCTGTGCTGGCCGTGCCCATCTTACGTTACATTCTTTCTCCTGTGGCTAAAGAGCGCGGGCAAGGCGTTGAATCTTGGCTCTCGCTCGGCGAACTCGGCCAATTTCCAACAGGTCAGACGCGATTCGCCTCCTATCGAAATCCGGTCGAGAATCCCTGGGACGGGAAAACGGCCGACATTGCCTGCTGGGTGCGAAACGTGGACGGCAAGACTTTTCAGGTCTTTGCGATCAACTGCGCGCATTTGGGTTGTCCCGTTCGATGGTTTCCGCAATCTAATTTGTTCATGTGTCCCTGTCACGGAGGAGTCTATTACCAGGATGGCTCCCGGGCATCCGGACCTCCGGAGCGCGGATTATTCGAGTATGCCTACAAGATCGAAGAAGGAAAACTATTCATCAAAGGTGGAGAGATGCCGACGCCCGGCCAGAAAAAATGGTCATCGCTCGTCACTTTGGAGACACGCCGATGCGTCTGATCGGACAGATAGGCGATTGGCTGGATGCGCGCCTCCAGGTTGGCCAAACTCTCCGTGAAACCGCAGAGCACCCCGTTCCACGCGATACGGCGAGCTGGTTTTACGTTTTCGGGAGCGCCGCCTTTGTCGTGTTTATCCTTCAAATCTTCACCGGAATTCTCCTCGCCCTGATCTATGTTCCCTCCGCTGGTGAAGCCTGGAACAGCCTTCAGGTCCTCAACCACGGGATACAACTCGGATGGTTTGTTCGAGCTCTCCACGGCTGGGGCTCCAACTTCATGGTCGCGATCGTTCTGCTCCATATGGTTCAGGTATCTCTGTTTGGCGCTTACAAGTTTCCGCGCGAGCTAACCTGGATTGTCGGTGTCTTCCTCCTGCTGATGACGCTCGGAATGGCCTTCACCGGTCAAGTGTTGAGGTTCGACCAGGATGCGTACTGGGGCTTGGGGATTGGTGCGTCGATCGCGAGCCGCGTGCCGGTGATTGGACCTGCAATCGTCCATTTGATGTTAGGTGGCCCCATCATCGCAGGAGCGACCCTGTCCCGGTTTTTCGCAATGCATGTATTCGTAATCCCGGGGTTGTTGATTGCATTCGTTGCAGTTCATCTCCTGATGGTCGTAAAGCTGGGTATTAATGACTGGCCAATGCCCGGCCGCGTGGTTCGCAAGGCGACTTACGTTCAGGAATACCACGAACTAACGAAAAAAGAAGGTGTGCCCTTCGTTCCCGCTGCGGTTTGGAAGGACCTATGTTTCAGCGCTTTGATCTTGCTCGCCGTAGCCACGTGCGCCCTTTACTTTGGCCCGTTTGGTCCTTCAGGCCGTCCCGATCCCACGATTATTCAGACGGCTCCGCGGCCGGACTTTTTTTTCCTATGGCTTTATGCCGTGCTTTCGCTCTTGTCTCCGTCGATGGAAACTCCCGTGCTACTCATCGGCCCGGTGATCGTTCTTCTCGTGCTCTTATTCCTTCCGTTCGTGTTCGGCGAGGGAGAAAAGAGCTGGAGACGAAGGCCCATCGCCGTGCTCTCCATTTTGCTGATTGCCGTTGCTTTGGGTGATTTTACCCATCTTGGGACATTCACACCGTGGAGTCCTGTCATGGATGCATGGAGCAGCGACTCCATTCCGCCTCAGTTCCTGCACAACCGCTCCGCGCTTGAACGCCAGGGTGCCCTCGTCTTTCAGGAGAAGCAGTGCCACAATTGCCACGCGTTGGATAATATTGGTGGAAAACGCGGACCTGCCCTCGATAGCGTCGCGGCGCGCCGTACACAAGATCAACTCATTCGACAGGTGATTCAGGGCGGTGGCAACATGCCTGCCTACGGCAAGAATCTAAGCCCTGCGGAAACGACTGCCCTCGTTTCATTTCTGGAAACCTTGCGCCCCGAAGGTCAACCGGCTGCTCGAGACTCTTCGCGCGTTGTAGTCCTGCAACCGCAGACGGACAAGCCCGCTTCTACTCAACCCTAGCTCCGACATGTCGCCCGAAGCTCATGCCGTTCTTCAAACGTGGTCGAGCCCAATATGGATTAACGTTGCGCTCGTTCTCACCGCCGTCGTATATCTGCGAGGCTGGTTGAGCATTCGACGCCTTCTGCCTGCCTTGATCCCGTTCTGGCGGCTCGCCGCATTCTGCTCCGGATTGTTCTCGCTCTGGGTCGCCATCGGCTCTCCTCTTTCTGCTTTTGACGACGTTTCTCTCTCGGCCCACATGATGCAGCACCTTTTGCTCATGGCCGTTGTCCCTCCGCTCCTGCTGCTGGGTGCGCCGTCTATTCCATTTCTTCGAGGACTACCGCAGTGGATCGTCACGGGCGCGGTCGGGCCATTTCTTCGTTCGCAGCCCGTAAAATGGCTCGGACACTTCTTCACTCACCCCACTGTTTGCTGGATCGTCGCTACAGTCGCTCTACTCGCCTGGCACATTCCTGCTGCCTTTGAGCTGGCGTTACGTTCCGAAGCCTGGCACGAGGTCGAGCACATCTGCTTTCTTTCGACGTCAATCTTATTTTGGTGGCCTGCCGTTCTGCCGTTTCCGAGTGACGCTACCTGGTCTCGCTGGTCGATTCCTGTCTACCTTTTCCTTGCAACCCTACCGGGCGGTGCGCTAGGAGCATTTCTTACATTTTGTGACCGGGTCCTTTACCCGTCGTATGCCGCAGCGCCTCGGCTCTTCGGTATTTCGCCTCTGGAAGATCAAGTGATAGCTGGGGCTCTGATGTGGGTGTTCGGAACGTTTGTGTACACTATTCCAGCAGTCGTCATTACTGTCCGGCTCCTCTCGCCTCAGGGTGCGGCCGGTCAGAAACAACGTCCACTCAGCCTACGCAGAATTATTGCTTAAAACGGCGATGCGAGGTTCCGAAGCGGGAATTCTAGAAAACCAGTGCGCTCCTGATTTGCGAAAAAATTCGATACTTCACGTTCAGGATCGTAACGAATTATCTTTGAGCATGAAACGAAGAAAGATGTAACCAATCGATCCGGCTGCCAAGGAGGCTGCGAGTACCGCGACCTTTGCAGTAGCGACCATCGCCTCTTCTTCAAACGATAGCCCGCTGATAAACAGTGCGACGGTAAATCCCAGGCCGGCAAGAATTCCGACTCCCGCAATCCCTGCCCACGTCAAACCTTCAGCCATCACCGCAATTTTTGTGCGCACAGCGAAATAAGAGAACGTAATGATCCCCACGGACTTCCCGATCAGCAATCCCAAAACGATGCCCAGCGCAATTGGGCTCGAAGATGCCAGCTTCAGCTGTTCGCCGGATAAAGCTACGCCCGCACTCGCCAAAGCAAATAGGGGAAGCACGAAGAAACAGACCCAGGGATGAACGCTTCTCTCCAGACGTTCGGCAATGGAATCAGTGCCGCTCAGAAGTCCATCTAATTCGGCGAGCGTGGCCTCCGCTGACGATTTATCCTGGCTCAGGATTTGGCTTCGGAAATTTCGCAGAAGAGGCTCCGCAATGTCAGCCAACTCCTCGGGGCGGAATTTTGGTTTGATAGGCGCGAGAAGTCCAAGAATCACTCCAGCAATCGTTGCGTGCACCCCTGAGCTCAGCACAGCCGCCCAGAAAAAAAAGCCCACAACCACGTAGCCCGAGATAGGAGCCTGGCGCATCGCGGCGACTACAAGGACCACCAACAAAACGCCTGCCACCGCCAATGCTGATAGAGAAATTTGCGGGGTATAAAAGAACGCAATTACGAGTATCGCCCCCACATCGTCCACGATGGCCAGCGCAAGTATAAACACGCGTAGGTTCGAAGGGATACGTTTGCCGAGCAACGCGAGAACACCCAACGCGAAACCGATATCCGTCGCCATAGGGATGCCCCATCCGGTCGCCCCTACGCCTGAACGATTTAAGGCGAAGTAGATGAGCGCCGGCAGGATCATCCCTCCGAGCGCCGCCATGATGGGAAGGGCCGCTTGCTTGAACGAGGATAGCTCACCTTTCACGATTTCACGCTTGATCTCAAGCCCGACCACCAGAAAGAACAGCACCATCAATCCGTCATCGATCCAGTGATGCAGGTCCATCGAGAAAAGTTGACGGCGCCCCAGACTCAAGGGCAGCTTCCAGAGTGCGAAGTAAGATGCGCTCCACGGCGAATTGGCCCAAACGAGGGCGACAAGGGTGGAACCAAAGAGAAGGGCCGAACCGGCAGTCTGGCTGTGGACGAAACGCTCGAGCATCGACCTCGGGCGAGCCAGAAATCGATTTTGCGCGGTATTGGCGGAAGAGTTTTCCATCTGGGTTATGTACCTACGGATTGTCCGTCCTAATCGTTATTTCCACGGAAGATCCCACACGCTGTCCAGCCGCGCATGTATTACCAACACCCAAATGTGACGGACAGACTGACCGCGACCCTTTTAGCGTGTCGTTGTTCTGCTTGCATCGGAGTGCTTATAGAACAGTGGGCCCACAGTTGGAACCTGTCATTTCTACTAGTCTAGGGGTCCATTGCTAAAGGGAAGGTAAGCGCTCTTGTTAGATTTCCAATCTAAGAACAAATTCAACTTAAAGAAAGGAATAATCGAAGGCTTCAAAACAACCGAATAGCCTGATTCTCTGGCATATGACGTCGGCTTCTGGAACATCAGTCATTTCAGCAAAGGCCAGATGGGCTACGTGACGTCGAATATCGACCGCGTCGCCAACGAAGGGTCCGCTTCAGCGACTACTACGGCCAGCAACCTAGCGGACAGAAGATGCCTTAAGCCTACTTGGGAGAGGCAAACCACCCGTAAGAGCCCGTAACGCCCTCTAACGGAGACCGCCCCGTTATCGGTTCTCCTCCCGCTCTCGCCCTGTAATTTGTCTACTTGCTTCATCCCGCCGTTAAGAATATTCTACCCAACAATTTGAGCTCGAAGCGGAACTAGCTACAGGGTGCGAGCACTAGGGATGGTGTTCGATGAAGTCTCCTGTACTCGTTGTGCCGGCGGCCTGCGCACAAACCGAGAACGCACGGATCTCCGGCAGAGTTACAGACTTGACTGGCGCCGTGATCGTCGGCGCCGAATGGGAGATCACCAACATGTCAACAAATTATAAGTTCAGCTGTTCAGCCAGGTCCACCAACCGTTTGCTAGGCCGCCACGCGGCTTGCCAGTTGTCGTGCTGCAAGACCAAACATGAGCCGCGAAATCCCGGTCATCAGCAGGTTCACCCCTACGAGTATCCCAATTGCCCACGCCGAACTCGACGGCCAGTGGAACCAGATGAGACCGCCCAGCAAGAGCGTGATTAGCGCGTTCACCAGTAACCAGCCCGAGCCCCCTTCGCCGCGCATCCGAAAATACGAAATGACTTCGAACGCCGCTTCCATCAGGATGATCACCGCCAGGAGCAGCGTCAGCGTTCCCAGCCCCAGCAACGGGTGAGTCAAAAAGTAGAATCCACCCACGATATACACAATTCCGATCAGCACCAGCCAGATTACACGTCCTGCTCCGCCTCCGCTGAACGCCGCGACCAAATGCGCTCCGCCGCCAAATATCAGCAGCCATCCCACCAGGATCGTTACCGCCAAGCCCGCAACCCCCGGCTCAATAATCGACATCGTCCCTAGAAGGATGAACACCACTGCCATGCCAATAAACCAGCCACTGGCTTTTTTGATGGTCGTACCCGCTCCACGCAATCCTTCAGTTGGATTTGCTGTTGCCATCAGACACCTCCACTCGCGCTTAGTTAATTGTGCCGCGAAACCGGAAATGATAATCTAGCGCCACACACCACACCATTGTCAAGAATGACAGATCTCGAAATCATATTGATCCGGCCCCTCGGTATACCCACTGGTGTTTTGCTCAGGATTCTCGCCCAAAGAGCCGCGCTCTCTTGGACCAATAACGCGGCTAGTGGCTCACGGTGGTCGTTCCCTGGAACGTGGCCGTATTGTCCAAGCGTGGTAGAAGCGTCAGGTGGCTACACTTCGGCTTTTGTGACTCCGGTACTGCACATTAGAAAAGCCGAGGCGGGAAGTGTCGTTCCGAACTGAACTGGTGGACGGCCAAACCGCCCTGTCTGAAGCGAGAGTCTCAAGCAGAAATCGCGATCCTGGGGCCCACGAGGTGACGGACAGCTCACAACCGACTTTCGGCTCAGCTTTCAAACCAGCTTTCGAAGTGAATGCTCGACAAGTTGAAGAGAAATAACCAGATGCGTAAAGCGAAGGCAAAGAAACTGCACGCGGGCAAAACACTGGGATGGGCGGGAGCGACCCCACTTTTGACGGCTTTCAGCCGCCCAAAGTTCCGTGGGGTCGCTCCCGTCCGTCACGCAGTAAGCGTGACCGTGTTTTGACCGCGTGCACGAATCGGAGAATGCAGGTCGTAATGCAGAACGTAAGACAAATCAGATAGGAGGAAGAGAAGCGCAACATGGCAATTATTAATGCACCACCCAAGCAACCAAAGTCAGTGACGATCCAGGCGCGAGTCGAGGAGTCGGTGAAAACGCGGCTCGATCAATATGCAGAGTTCATCGACTGTACTCCGTCTTACGTCATTACGGAGGCGCTGAAAGTCTTGTTCAAACGCGATGACGAATTCAAAGCCTGGCTAGGCCACCAGGTCAACGGCCAGAATTCCGAACAAGTCCAAGGAGAGGCTCTCACAAAGACCGCGTAACAAACATGAAGACCCGTCCAACCAAATTCGGTGTGCGCGAGAATACGGCGTCCGCAAGACAGCATGCTCCGCGCGGTGTAATGAATGCTTCACTTCTACCGTCCGACGCATTGTTTGGAACAGAACAGCAGGATAAGAGGACGCGAGAACTGACATCTCCAATTAAAGAATCCTTCGAATTGTCATTCACAGAGACGGACAAGGGAGCCACAGGGGGAAGAGACAGCGGAACGATCACAGGGGCGTTGCTTGGCGACGGCAAACTCTCAGTTGTCGAACGTCCTCTGACGTGCCAGGAAGCCGCGGCCTTTGTAAGAGTTCACCCGAGGACTGTCAAGCGCATGGCGCGCGCGGGCAAGGTGCCTGGGCATTTCCGTTTTGGACGTTGGTACTTTTACGCTATTGAACTGGACTGTTGGATGCGAATGGAATTACACTCAGCGCGCCAGCAGCGTGAGACCTTCTATTTTCCCTCCTCGACGATCGCTTCTCTCTGCGGAACGGCCTGCTCTTGGAATCGATTTGCAGAAGCCCACAAACCCAAACCGGGGTTCTCGATGAAATAGACCTCTTCCCCCGCCACTCGATTCCAACCTTGCTGCAGTTTTGCTGGATCGTAGAGTTGTAGCATTTTGGTCAACTCCCCATATCCAAAGCCCGCCCCTTCCACTTCCTCCCGAGTCAAATTTCCCGCACACCAGGTGATGTGGAACCGTCCTTCGGAGGAGCCATGAATCAAGTGCGCAGCGGCTCCCAGGTCTGCCCTCAAGTCTTCATTGCTTTGAACCATCGCGAGAGTGGCCTCGGTGCCGTGATAGCCGTACTTGCGGATCAACTCATCGATTCTGAGGTCTTCGCCGAACTCGCTCACGCCCGGAGCCAAAATAATCAATTCGCCGCCATCCGCCATGGCCATCCGCGTCCGGTAGATCGCTTTGTTTCCCAGCCATGTACTATGAAATTCGTGGGGCTCAAGGTACACGACGACTTTGCGCATCGGTTCGGGCATCAGCGCAAAGTTCACGCGAAAACTTAAATCCGCCGCTTGCTGAAAACACTCCGAGTCGTCGCCCACAAACAGGCCCCGAACCACAGTCGCTCCAGAATCATTTCTGCCTACGACCGTTAACACGTATACGATGGGGAGTCCGCCGAGAAAGTGAAAGGCCGCGTAATTCAGCACGCGCCGCACAGGATTATCTGACCGCCCCATAATCCGCTCCATACCGTAAACAGCGCCCAGATAGTGACTGCGATTGATGCTGTCCGGTCCTCCGGTTCCCACCAGGATGTTCTTGTTGTAGTTTGCCATCCCGATCACTTCGTGGGGCACGACCTGGCCGATCGAAAGGATAAGATCAAAATCACCACGCGAAATCAACCTGTTCACCTGTGCAGGCCATTCGTACTTCAACTTTCCTTCCGATTGCGCGTAAATGAATTCCCTGGGAACCACCCCGACCGTTTCCACGTCCTCGCGCCAGTTGTGCGAATGAAATAGGCTTACTGGAATGTCGCCAAACATCCCGGCCATTCGCTCCGCGGACATGGCCTTGTGAGTTCCCAGCGCCGGCAGCACTCCGCGCAGAGCGTCCCCGTAGTAGTTCCATGTAAAATTGGTCAGTTCGCCTGCTCGAGAGGCAGCACGCGTCTGGTCAGGAGGAACTACCAGAACCTTCGCTCGTCTTCCAAGCTTCTCGAGGGCGGCAAACAACAAGTCTCTGAGTTCGCCAAAAGATAGCTCGAAGCCTTGGCCGCCATGTGCACAATAAACACTCATTCTCTACCTCAGAACGCTAGCTATTTCGAAAGCGCAGTCTCTCAATCAGATCCCCGCTTTCCATGGTGTAGGAATTGTTGCGTAGACCTGACTGCCCATCGTTTAGAAGTTCATGGAGATTGTCGCTAGGATTGCCAGGCTGAACTTGTATCCCTGAGAGCTTGGCGTCTAACGAAACGCACCCTCGAAGGTTCATTGCGCGGGAACATCATATTCAGTCAGAAAAACGCATACAAGTTTATTCAAGCTTAGTCTACGTTAACTGATGTTAATTAACGTCCGTCTCGAGCCCAGAAAATCGGGCTATTCGTGGGAATCCAAAGCCAGTCATGTTGATTATGGATAGGAATCACAACCAAACGAGATGTTCTGCTATTCCGGAATGATTTCGATAGCGCTAATCGAGGGATAGTTTACTCCCGGGATGAAGTAGAGCTCGATCTTGCCCTGTGCAGTGGGTTCAATGTGGGCGAACGATTTCACCAACGGGCCGTTGCCGGCCTCGCGGAAAATATCAAAGTTCTTGAGAAGCATCGACCCGTTGCAAGATATGTCGAATACTCGGCTGCCCACGCCGCCAAAACCGCCATTTCGAAGACCGAACCACCGTTCCAGAAAGTAAAGCCGGAGAGTGTACTTTTCTCCGGCTGCGACCGGAATGATGTAGTGAATGTGGCCAAAGCGGTGCCATTCGTATAGGCGGCTATCCGGGACATTCGCCAAATCGCCCGCGAAACTACTGAGACGACCTCCAAAGAAGTAGCGATCCCGTGTCCAATCGTTGCCTTTCGAATCGTGGTAAGAAGAATGCCCGACCACGATCCTCACAGGAAGCATGCGGTGGGGCGTACCGGGCAAAATTTCAACCGCATTCAGAAATGATTCCGGCGTGATGAAGTTCACGTGAATCATCCCGTCGGCCCCAGGCGACACGTCGGTAAAGACTTTTGTGGTTGCAACATCATCCCCGGCAGCGTCATCAGCAACGTCGAAGCTGATGGTTGGGCCGCCATTGATGGAGAATTGCCCGTTGCGGCTGCCCTCCTGAAATCCCGACGTTTCGGCGAATAACAGGTGAACTTCGTAGATCCCCGATGGTACTGGATAATTGCATTGAAAGACGCCGCGCCGTCCGGCGGAAAAGAGTTCCGGGTCTTCGGTGCCCTGAATCACGTGTCCGGGTATGGAAAACCTGTCTCCTCCCGAGCAGAATCGATCACTGCCCCAAGTCGAACCAGCGCGATCGATGTAGGAGCTCGAACTATTCCCCACCAGGGCGCGGACCTGGCTTCCAGTAGGGTTTATCGGAATAGCGGCCGCCCGGGTGCGGCCAAGATCTCTATCTTTGGCTGTGCGGCTCCACCAATACCAGGCAAATACGAAAAGCACGCAGGTCGTAATAGCCAGAATTGCGGCTGTACTGAAAATCCGGATGCGAGGTCGCCTGGTTTTCACGCTCGGGGATGTGGCATTTTGTTCATTCCCGGCGTTCGGTGGTGAGAGAGGGAGCGGCCGTACCAGTTGATCTGGCCGAAGCTCCTGCAGGCTGTCTTCGTGGTACAGACCGCCATTCGATAGAGGAGCTGCATCACCGTCATCCGGCTTCAAGTGTGGGTGTTCTGATTCTACGTCACTCTTATGGGAGAACTTGGGCACGTATCCGCCTGGCGGTAAGCAGATCCGAACGGTGTGCTCTGCTCCGGCGGTGCGATAGTAGTCGTCCAGGCGCTTTCGCAGCGCATGCGCCGTGACGCGTACAATCGTATCCACCTGCGGATCAAAATCATGCGGCCTGCCGAGGGCCTGAACCGCAATGTTGTACTCCTTGATCTCTGCAGTGGACCCCTCGAAGTGCTTTTCGCAAACAAAGGTCAGAAGGCGGACAAGATTGTTCGCTCGGCCGAACATTCCAGAGTTCAGAATGGCGTCCAGTTCAGCGCGTTCCGCTTCAAACTTGCTGATGGATGAATGCAAAAGGCCTTCCCCCGGAAAAATAGCCCGTGCCTTTCAAGACCTGGGTTCTTTCCGGAGAGTATACAGCAATTTCCCGGAAAGGGCTGCCTCGCAGAAAACCTTAATACTAATGAAGTTACAGCTGAATTCAGGAATAGCACTATGTTGAAGGAAGGACTCGAAGGTGAATGCGTGTTCGAATTCGGGATCCCAAGCAAGAGGGTGTCGAGAAGTACCGGAGTCGGCATCATCCAGGAAAATCACAGTGAATTCACAGTGAATTCACCGTGAGCTAACTTGCAACAAGGCGCGCGCCGTTGCATTACTCAAATATAGATTCTTTAGATTCATTTCATTTATCAGGTGCATTCATTGATCGGTTCCGAAGGCCGCCTAGCCGAGGGGCGGCCTCTAGGACGCGGGGAATTGCGTTTTGCTAGGAGAGCTACAATGATCCTGAGTAAATGGAAGAATGATCCCTTTCCAACATTTTGCGGATTGATTAGACGATTTCGATTCCTGCCATTTCGAGTTCCGGTAGTCCTCTGCGCGGCTGTCCTGCTCCTTGTGGGGGTGGAATTTGCTGCCGCACAGGATATCTTTGGCCGCATCGCGGGGACTATCACCGACTCATCCGGGGCTACTGTTGCAAACGCCAAGGTCACCATCACAAATGAGGCGACACTCATAAGCCGCAACGTCACAGCCGACAAGAACGGCTACTACGCCGCCGATGAGCTGCCAGCCGGAACGTATTCCGTGACCGGCGAGCAAACTGGCTTCAAGACCACGACAAAGAAGGGCAATGTCCTGTCGGCTGGCGGCCGGCTGACGGCGGACCTAAGTCTCGTAGTTGGCGTGATCTCAGAGACGGTAACGGTGACTGCGACGGCCAATACCGTTAACACGACGTCGGGCGAGATCTCTACGACCATCACTCAGCAGCAAGTGCTGGATATGGCCTTGAACCAGCGTCACTACGAGTCGCTCGTCGGTCTTGTTCCCGGTGCGGCTCTGCAGGGTTCGGGCACCAACCCCGCCGCTCTGACGGCAAATTATAATAACAGCGTTGCGGTCATCAATGGACAGCGTCTGGACGGACAGAACTGGAGCGTCGACGGCGGGTTCAATCTGGATTCTGGCTCGAATAACAGCGTCTTCAATCAGGTGGGTGTTGATTTCATTCAGGAAGTGGACGTGCAAGCTTCGAACTACGACGCCGAGTTTGGGCGCTCGGCTTCCTCCACCGTCAACGTAGTTACCAAGAGCGGCGGAGAGAAATATCACGGCGGCGGCTTTGAATTCGTGCAAAACAATATTTTCAATGCGGAAAACGCGGGCACTAAGCTGACGAACCCAACCGCGAAGGGCTACGCAGCCGTGCCCCCCTTTCATTTCAACGACTTTGGCTGGGACCTTGGCGGCCCTATCCCCTATATCCAGCGTCGAGGCAAGCTGTTTTTCTTCGCTGGCCAGGAATGGAAAAAGTTTCGCGGCGTTTACCCCGGATTGACGGCTGCGTCGGTACAGGAAACTTTTCCCACGGCGATGGAAGCAGCAGGCAACTTTTCAGACGTTTACAATGGCGGGACCGGGCTCGTGCTTAAAACGCCGGCTGTGATCCCCGCGAGTTGCGGAGGCGTTCTGTATACCGCGCCCAACGTCATAAATCCTTCGTGCATCACCGGCGACGGCGCAGCCATCGCGTCCGTCTATCAATCGGCGGCGAAATTGTCTGTTCTGGGAGGATTGCCTACCTCGACGTCTGCCAACAACACCACTTTTAACCTCGCGAACCCGCTAAACTTGCGCGAAGATATCATTCGCGTGGATGAACACGCGAACGAAAAGCACAGTTTTTATTTCCGGTATATCCACGACAACGTCAATATCTACAATCCGTATTCGACATTCGGCGCTGCCGGGGCCGTTCCCGTGGATCCGGACTTGCGTAATCGTCCCGGATACAACTATCAAATCGGCTGGGTGTATCTGATCAGCCCTACCCTGATTAACGAAGTCAAATTCAACGCGGACTGGCACAAGCAACGTACTCCACTCCAAGGCACGGCTTGGATGAAATCCAATTATGGTTTTCAGTTCATTCCGCCGCTCGGAAACCCAACGCAGTTCCCGGATGGCCTTCCCACGATCAGCTTTACGAGTGTCGCGGCTTTTCCCACGTCCGCGCCAGCCGGAGTGAATGGTCCTGCTCCGAACTATCTCGCATCTCCCACCACGGATATCAATCCGGCAGATAATGTCGTCTGGCAGACGCACAACCACTCAATAAAGTTCGGAGCGGAATTCGCTCGAAACCGCAAGACTCAGAACTCGCGCACGAATTATGACGGGATCATTAATTTCAGTACTAACGCGGGTGCCACTACCGGTTCAAACTCGACAGGCGATCCCTTCGCTGACGCGCTTCTTGGGAACTTTAACAGCCTCGGGCAGAGCTCGGCGGTCACCACAGGCCAATTCAGGTTCAACGATGTGGAATCTTACCTCCAGGACACCTGGAAGGTGACCCGCAAGCTTAGTTTGGTCTTGGGAGTGCGCTACGTATTCTCAACGCCCACCTATGCCCAGGGCAACAATATGACGAATTTTGATCCTTATACTTTCAACCCTGGACTCGACCCGACCTTTACAGGTGGCTTGGCAACGAGCAGCATTAACCCCGCTTCACCGGGTCTCTGCAGCGGTCCTCAACTTAATGTGATCGGGAATCCGATACTCACTATCGAATGCAACGGACTGCAAAGGCCCGGAGGAGTGCCTTTCGACCAGCAGGGCAACGTTCCTGTCACCTATGTGAATCCCCAGCTCTTGGCTTCTATACCGGGAACTGCGAAGCGCGGATTCTACAACACCGAGAATCTCTGGGCTCCGCGAGTCGGTTTCGCGTACACACCTTTTGCTAACAACAAAACAGTGATTCGCGGTGGCTTTGGCATTTTCTACGACCATCCTGAGGGCAACGTTCTCGGCAACGGCATCAACTCCCAAGGCTATGTACCGTGGGCACAGTCTGCCTCGATCTCCGGCACCAACGCCGCACTATCGCAGTTCGACAACGCTCCGGGTGCGGGCACTGTGGCTGCTCCATCAACCATCAGCCTCACCGGAGTCGATCCCAACCTCGTGGTCGCTCGCAGCTACCAGTACAGCTTCGGAGTGCAGCGCGAACTGCCGCGAGGGATGTTGCTCCAGGCGTCTTATGTCGGCAACCTCGGGCGGCACATTCTCCGTACGCCGAGCTTCAATAATGCCTCGTGGACGGACCAGGCATATATCCCTGTCTCGCCGAACCCGAACAATCTTGCATGCCCTGCAGGAATAAATAGCGTTGCCTTTCATTGCTCGGCAGCCGATTTCGCGCCTGCCGGTCTGTCGAAAGACCAAATTCGCCCATACCTCGGATATTCCAGCCTTGCCATGGCTTTGAGCGACGTCAACTCCAACTACAACGCGTTGCAGCTTAACCTGACAAAGCGCACGGGCATCTTGACCTCCACGATCTCCTACACGTATTCGAAGACGATGGGAGATGGCGGCGGCGCCGCTGACGCCTATAACGAAAATCCCGAGCCAGAATGCCCGTTCACTTGCCTTGTCAGCACTGCCGCCAGCCCCGTCTTGATCAATGCTGGAACTGCCGCAGTAGCTGGGGGAACGCAAACAGGCGGCGTCTTGCAAACCTGGAAGCAGTATGACTATGGCAAATTGAGTTTTGACGCAACGCACATCGTGGCTAGCACCTTCACGGTCGAGTCCCCATGGGGCAGAAGCATGACCGGCTTTAAAGGGGGCTTGGTGAAAGGGTGGTCGCTGAGTGCCCTCATGCACTATCAGACCGGCTTCCCACTTACTGCCACAGGCTCACAGGCCCTTGGATTCAACGGTGCCAATGTCGTTCGGCGTGCAAATGCTGTTGCAGGCCAATCGCTCGCATTTACCGGAACATGCGCCAATCCGAAGGCAATTTGCTGGATCAACCCCAACGCCTTTTCCTTGGCGAGCACACTGGGTGCTGGCGACGCCTCCATTAACAACATCATCGGCCCCAATTTTTATCAGTGGGACCTTTCACTGCGAAAGACGTTCACCTTGCCTTGGAGAGAAGGCATGCGCCTTCAGTTCCAGGCCGACGCGTTTAACGCCTTCAACCGCGCCAACTGGAACAATCCCAATGTGAGCAATGCTGGCTCGCCTTCTTTCGGACAGATTACGGGTTCCTTGCCGGCACGCGTACTTCAGTTCGGCGGGAAGTTCAACTTCTGAGCGGTTGTAACCACCCCCAACAGCGAGTGCTGGGCTCTGCTCAGCACTCGCTTGTCTGGCACGCTCGCTTGATGGGAAAGCGAATAGGAATAGGTGCCTCGATGGCCAGTGCGCTTAAGTGTCTGACGTTAGCCGTGGCCATGCTCATTGCCGCCTCCAAAAGCCGCGCGCAAGTTGCCCCGCTAATAGCGAACATCGGTGGGCGTTCGACCACCAGCTTGAACGGCCGGTGGCAAGCCATCGTCGACCCCTACGATGTAGGCTTCCTCGACTATCGCGCTCAGCCCCTGAAAAATAACAACGCGTTTTTCAAAAACTACAAGCCCAAATCCAAGTCCGAATTGGTCGAATATGACTTTGATACTGCCGGCTACCTCAACGTGCCAGGCGACTGGAACACACAGCGCGAATCGCTCCTCTTCTACGAGGGAAGCGTCTGGTACAAGCGCTCTTTCGATTTCGCCAAATCGCCGAAGAAGCGACTCTTCGTCCATTTTGGCGCCGTGAACTACCAGGCCTCGGTCTATTTGAATGGCGAGGAACTTGGCCAACACGAAGGCGGCTTCACTCCCTTCGATTTCGAAATAACGGACCGCGTCCGAGCCCAGGATAATTTCCTCATTCTCCGGGTCAACAACACGCGCGGCATAGACCAAGTCCCTACCGTGAATACGGACTGGTGGAACTATGGCGGAATCACACGGCCAGTCACGCTGGTGGAAGTGCCGGAGACTTTTATTCAGGATTACTCCCTCCAGCTTGAGAAGGGCTCGACGAACCAAATTAAGGGCTGGCTGCAGCTGAATGGGCCCCAGTTGCGCCAGAGCGTCACACTTCGCATCTCGGAAACTGGACTCAGCAAAACCTTCCAGGCAGATGGCGGGGGACGCGTCGAGTTTTCCTTCAGCGCAAACCTCACGCTTTGGTCTCCTGAGAATCCCAAGCTCTATACCGTGGAACTCTCAACCGAGACGGACCATCTCACCGAACGCATCGGGTTCCGCTCGATCGCAGTTCGAGGCACGGATATCCTTCTCAACGGGAAACCACTCTTCTTGCGCGGGATCAGCATCCATGAGGAATCTCCACTCCGTTCCGGCAGGGCGTGGAGCGAGGACGATGCCCGCACACTTCTGGGCTGGGCAAGAGAACTCGGATGCAATTTCGTCCGTCTGGCTCACTATCCTCACAACGAAGCCATGTTGCGCATGGCTGATCAAATGGGGGTCTTGGTCTGGGAAGAGGTGCCCGTCTACTGGACAATTCAATGGGAGAACGCAGGCACTTTGCGAAACGCGGGAAATCAGCTCTACGAGCTGATTACTCGAGATCGTAATCGTGCGGCTCTCATCATCTATTCCGTTGCCAACGAAACGCCCATCAGCGAGGCGCGGAATCGATTCCTGAGCCAGCTTATTCAGCAAGCGCACTCTAGTGATCCTACGCGCCTGGTCTCTGCGGCTCTTCAAGAGGAAGAGGTACAAAACGGCGGCCGCCTCTCGATTCGCATCAATGATCCGATCGCCAGCGAACTCGACGTCATGGGCGGCAATGAGTACATAGGGTGGTACGCCCACTCCATCCCGGATCTTGACACTACGGATTGGTCCTCGAAATACGATAAGCCGATGATCTTGAGCGAATTCGGAGCCGACGCCCTCTTTGGCAAGCACGGCGACGCTCAGATACGCTGGACGGAGGAGTATCAAGGAGCTCTCTACCAGCACCAGATCGCCATGCTGAAGCGCATACCGTTTCTTTGCGGCACCACGCCATGGATTCTCAAGGATTTTCGCAGTCCGAGAAGAACGCTCCCTGGTATTGAAGACTACTTCAATCGAAAGGGTCTTTTATCCGATCATGGCGAGAAGAAAAAGGCATTCTTTGTGCTGCAAGAGTTCTATCAAGAGTTGCAGAGCGCCCATGCGCCTTAGAGTTATCGACACGGGCCGGCACTAGAAAGCCGCGAAGCGCACATCACAACTCAACGAAAACCGACTCGCTCAAGGAGGGCAAGTGCTCCGTCACTGTTTCCCACGTAACAGGATTGCGCCTGGCGCTGACTTGAGAAGCTGGCACATTTCATTTATCTGTGGGCCTGCTTGAAGTCGAAGTAAGCGAGGTTCATGTTGCCGCGGGTCAATATGTGTACGGTGAGAACGTGATTCCCTTTGTTGAGGCGAACCATGAAAAGTTGCGACGCCAGATTCCAGTGGTGCCACTGACGCCAGGCCAGCGGGTCTGCAGGATCATATGTCGAAGCGATCTCCAGGGGCCCTGTCGCATCCTTTCCATTCACATCGACCGATATTGTTCCGCCACGATTCGATGTGTACAGGAAATCGGCCGCGTATGTTCCCGCTTGAGTCACATATACAGTGATGTTGAACCACTCTCCTGGTTCGGTCCAGCCAACATAGAGCAGGTCTGCAGGAGGAACCACCTTGTCGAAGGAGTTGTCGTCAATCGGATCCGGCTTCCGGTTGAACTTCGTGTAGGAAGTATCCACTCCCTCGTGGATACGGAATTCGTTGAGGTAGGTCCCATCGGCCGGGTTCAACTCTCCGCTGCCGTGATTCTGCGGATCGCTGTCGTGATACGCGACCCCTTCGCCGCCCAAGTCATAGTAAGCGCACAATACTCGTCCCGGTATTTTTTGTGCGCCGCCCTGATAGAGGCTGTCGTGATACGGCAGGCCTTTATACTGGCTCAAGAATGATTGGGAAAACGCAATTGCCGGCAGCATCGATGCCGCTACAAAGCATAAGGAAAACGCTCTCCGGCTCATCCTGCCTCCCTGAGTACCGATAATCTATCTGCAGTTGCGCAACTCCACCGATCAGCGGCAACGACGGCTCAAATATGTTCCCGCACTTCAGACTTGGAAAAGCTCGATCCCCTGCGCTTTTCCGAGATTGCGCGAGTACTTCTTATCTGTCCCATTGTTCCAATGTTCGTGTACGCCAAGGGTGCGGCATCGGATGCCGTCGCGTTCAGGATCATAGAAAGTCTTCGAAGGTGGGTCATTCGCCAGGGCAGATTCGCGCAGGTAGTTATCGGCATTCTTGATATCCGGAAGATCGGGCCACTCCGAAGTGAGAAAATCGAAGCCGACGGAATCGATCGCTACGCCGTCAAACGACATAAAAATGCTGTTCGGCCAAGCATCGTTGAATGGCGCCATCTTCCACTTGCGATGAGGCGGACCATCCACGTTGTCGTTTCCATAGAGCCCATCAATAATAAAAAGGATGGTTTTCTCGCCGAGGTCTTTATGACCCAAAAAATCTGTGAACGCGGAGTAGCTTGCCGAACCATCGTTGTGGTGATGGAAACCGTCGTGCGCGTTCTTGCGCCAGTCGGGATTGATACTTGTCGCGCCGAAGAGATTCTTCGCGCAAAGTGTCACTCCTGAACTCACATGCGCTCTCAACACGGCAGCATCAATTAAGTAGGCGGCCTCAACCACCGTGGTATCGAGTCCTTTAGCGTTGTTGCTTTCAATTGAGAAAGGGATCGCGTTGGGTTTGAACTCGGCCTTTAGTCGTCCATCGCCGCCGATATGGTCCACAAACGTGACGCTGGGAAACTCATGGTGAATCTTGTCGTAGAGATTGCCCGGGATGAACCGGCTGGAATCAAAGACGGTGATCGATGATTGCGGCACTCGTCCCGCGCCGGTCAACTGTCGGACGAGCGAAAGGAGCAAATGAGGCGAGGAGTTCAGGCGTTCGATCGTACCGTGATCCGTTGTGTTGTTCAGGTTCGCCTTGATCGCAATCTTCTCCCCAGCGCTGTATCCAGCTTTGCCGCGCCCATGAGTGCGGTTGAAGTATTGAAAGATAGAGTTCCATGCCTGGGCGTCGCTTTTATGATTTGTAAGACCGCGGATGGACCGGGAAACCATGCGGTCAATTACAGACTGGTCATTGTGGGCATCGGTCCACCACGAACCTGTGCCATCCCAGGTCACAGCCGCCGGATCGTGCGCCCAAGTGACTCGGCCGGGAACGACGCCGCGTGGAACTCCTAATGGGGAAAGCGGCTCGAACAAGGAGGGCCGCAGGTAGGTGGCAGCTGCAAGAGCCAGGGCGAATTGTCGCCGCGTCATGTCCATTTTAACTTGCTCCTCTCGCACAAAACCTTACGGTTCCGTGGATGATTCTGCCTGAAAGCGCAGAAACTGCTGCAGTCTCTTCACGGACAGCGCGGTCTTGCGTTAGAAACCGGTAGTTGCAGCGCGGGAACCTTGAACTGCCCGGTGAATCGTACCCGACGCAAGTAGAATCCTCAACTAGGATGTCGTTACGTAAGAGTTCGTTCATCGTCTCATTAGCCTTTCACTCGTGAGTACGAAGCGACTCGACCATGGCCCGGGCCAAGTCGTCGGCGCGAATCACTTGGTTGGGGAGCAGCACTCGAAACACCGGATACATCGTGTGCAGCAGGCGGTAGCTGAAATTCGGTTCCTTCCGCGGCTCCACGGGGTAGATGTACGCGGGCCGGAAGAGGTAAACGTCAGGGAATCCCGCCGGAAGTAGCGCGTTCTCGGTCTCTCCCTTCTAGCGTGCGAAAGGAATCCGACTTCGTCCCGTCGGATCCGCGCCGCTCCCACTCAAGAATGAGAACGCCGCGCCGAGGCGCTGCCGCGGAGAACGCGCGCGAACTCAACCGGGTAGCTCACGGTTATCGTTCGGAGCTCCGCGTCCGACACCTCGCCGTATATGCGCCCAGCCAAAAGACCGCGGCGTCCTGACCCGGGAGCGTATCCGCGAGTGCGGAGCCGTCCGCGAACTCGGAATGCAAAACCTCTTTCAGCTTGGTTTGCGAGGTGCCGAGCTTCCTGCGGCCGATGGATGCCACACATCCGACGGCGGAGTTCTCGAGCGCGTACCAAGACTTCCACATACGAAACAATTTAGCTCCGATTTATTCTTCCGTTGTTTTCTTCCCCCTTTCGCAGGGTAGACCTGTCACTCGGTACAGTTGTTACTTAGGACCTGCGAAGACGTGCTCGCATTGATTCGCAGGTTTCGTGCCTGCAACATAAAGCTACTGGCGCAGGAAGTTTGCGGAAGGCGGAATCCCTGACGGAGGGCCGCAGCACTCCCGAACACTTTCCCCCTGTGTATCCAAGCGGTCAATCGGAACGCCGAATTCGCTCTATCCCAGTCGGAGGTCTCCATGCGGACAAGCAGGTTTATCAGGAGTATCGCGCTCTCGGTCATTTCCCTTGCGGGCGTGGTGTGCTACGCGCAGAGCGTGCCGGCGAACCGGGTGCCGTTCATCTCACTGTTGACGCCGCCGAGTTTGCAAGTACCGCCCCCCATTCTTCAGAGTGGAAGCTTCACCTTGACGATTTCCGGGGCCAATTTCCCGGCGACTCCTCTCGTGAGTCTGTCCGCGAACGGCGGAAACCAAGCGCTCTATGCGACGAGCGCGACGGTGAATGCGACTGGAACGCAAATCGTCGCACAGTTCCCAAATTCGGCGCTTAATAGTCCGACCACTTACGCGGTGACGGTGACCAATCCCGGCACCGCTGGTCCGCTAGCGATTTCCAATACAGTTTATTTGCCGGTGACATTGACGGCCCCAAGCGTGGCGTTAAATCAGAATACCAGTACGTTTTTGCCGGGAGCGCCCAAAGGAATTGTCGTAGGGGATTTCCGGAACAGTGGATTCTTGGATTTTGCGGTGGTTTCGCAGAATTCCAACGTCGTATCGCTTCTTGCCAGCGATTTGGGCGGGCCGTTCATTCCTGGCGCTTCGTATGCGACCGGGAATCAACCTTGGGGAATCGCTATCGGCACATTTTTGGGACTCCAATACGCAGACCTGGCGATCACCAATTCCGCGGACAATACCATCACGATTTTGCTGGCGAACGGCGACGGAACGTTCCGTCCCGGAAGCACGATTGCGCTTCCGGGAGTTTTTCCAACGCAGGTGGTAGCGGCGGATTTCAATGCGGACGGGAAACTGGATCTGGCGGTCGTGAATGCGTGCGGGACGGGTGCGGGCGGGTGTTTTCCGCAAGCGGCGCCGCAAGGACCTGGTACGGTGACGATCTTGCTGGGCAACGGTGATGGAACGTTTGCGGTTTCTCCGGAGGTTTTAACGGTGGGGAACGTGCCGTATGCAATTGCGACGGCGGATTTCAATGCCGATGGTTTTTTGGACTTGGTGGTGGCGAACTCGAGCGACAACACGTTAACGCTGCTGATGGGAAATGGTGACGGAACGTTTACGCCGGCAACCAATTTAGTAGCAACGGGAAACTCGCCATCGGGAATCGCGGTGGGCGATTTCAATGGAGACGGAAATCTGGACCTAGCAATAACGAACTCCATGGATAGTACGGTTTCCATTCTGCTCAATCAGAATTGTTCGAGCGTGGCGGCGGTAGCGTGCACATTTGCCGCGACGCCAGTTTCTCCGGCCACCGGAGCAAATCCGTCGGCGGTGGCGACGGGGGATTTGAACGCGGACGGCTTCCTTGATCTGGTGGTGACGAACGCGACGGGAAATTCGGTGAGCGTTTTGCTCGGTGACGGAATAGGCGCGTTCCATGCCGTGGTGCCGCAAGGACAGCTGGATTTTTCGACGGGAGCTTTGCCGCAAGACGTGGTGCTGGCAGATTTCAACAAGGATGGACGGCTGGACATCGTGACGAGCAACGCGTCGGGGAGCTTCTCGTATCTTCGGCAAGCGGCGGTGGCGCAATTGACGCTGTCATCGAACAACGCGACCCCTGTTTATGGGCTCCTCGTTATATTTACGGCGAACATCAACCCGCCATTTGGACAGGCGACGCCGACGGGATCCGTGACATTTCTTGATGGGACGACGGCGATCGGAACGGTTTCGCTGAATGGTTACCAAGGCAATTTTCAATTCGCGGGGCTGAGCACGGGGGCGCATCAAATCACCGCCGTATACAGCGGAGATTCGAACTTCGCTTCCGTGAGTTCGAATGCGGTTGCGGAAAGTGTGGCGCAGGAGCAAACGACCACGACGCTGACAGCCAATGTGAGCAGCGCACCGTATGGAGTGCCGGTCACGCTGACGGCCACGATCCAACCGCAATACTCGATCCCGGGAACGGCGACCGGCACGGTGACATTTTTTGATACGACGACATCGACGAGCTTGGGCAACGCCACTCCAGTGAGTGACGCGGCGCAACTGACGCTGTCGAATTTGGCGACGGGGTCACACGTAATTGTGGCGCTGTACAACGGTGATGCGAATTTTAAGAGCAGCACTTCGGCCACGTATACCCAGACCGTCACGCAAGCGTCGACCACCACCACAGTTTCCACGAACCTCACGCAGGCGCAGTTTGCGCAAACGGTGACGTTTACGGCGACGATCCAGCCGGCCGGAAGTAACAGCCCCACCGGGACGGTGGGTTTCTACGATGGTTCGACCTTGCTGGGAAGTTCCAGCGTGGCGAGCGGTTCGGCAACATTTTCGACCACGGTGCTGACCCTCGGCAATCACATGGTTTCCGCGCAATACTCCGGCGACAGCAACTTTCTGAGCAGCTCCGGGACCACTTCCGTCATCGTGACAAAATCCGCTACGAGCACGACGGTAAGTACGAATCTGACGCCCTCGACATACGGGCAAAATGTGACCTTCTCCGCGATTGTGACACCCGCGTTTGGTTCGCTGCCGAGCGGGCAGGTTTCTTTCTACGATGGAACGAGTCTACTGGGGACGGCGAACACCACGACTGGAGCCGCGCAGATAACTGTGCCTAGTCTGACCGGAGGAACGCACGCGATAACCGCCCAGTGGGTGCCAACTTACAATTACGCTGCCAGCACCTCGAATGCGATCACACAGACGGTAACGCCGGCGGCAAGCGCTACCTCCATCTCCGCTGTGCCCAATCCGTCTTCTTACGGTCAACGGGTTATTTTTACCGTTACGGTGGACTCGACCTACCACTACATTTCCAACGGTGGAACGGTGACGCTCTTTGATAATGGAACGGCATTCACACTCGAGAACATTCAGGGAGGCACAGCGGTTTTCTGGATTTCGACACTGACCGCCGGCGTCCATTCCTTGACAGCGAATTACGCCGGAGATTCTAACCTTACGGGCAGTTCGTCAACGGCCTACACGCAAACCATCAACCAGGCGACCACGACGACGTCGGTCGTACTCAGTTCGTACTCGACTCTCTACGGCCAATCGGTGACTGTGACGGCATCTGTGGCGAGCCCTTCCACTCTTGGGGAAACAGGTACGGTGAGCTTCTTTGACGGAAGCACGCTGCTCGGCACCACCCCGGTGAGTGGAGCCCGGGCGCAATTTACGACGTCCACGTGGTCTCCGGGCACGCACACGATCAGCGCACAGTACAACGGCGATGCCAACTTTGTGGGTAGCGCCACGACCCAGAGCCAAACACTGACGGTCAGCAAGGATCCGACGCTTACAAACGTATCCGTGGACATAAATCCATCGACCTATGGGCAGACCGTCACACTTACGGCGGCAGTGCAACTCGAGTACGGCAGCGGTGCAACGGGATCGGTGACCTTCCTGGATGGCGCGGCGCCAATCGGGACGGCGGCCTTTGCGAATGGAGGCGCGAAGCTGGCCATTTCCACGTTGAGCGGAGGGTCGCATAGCATCACGGCGCAATATAGCGGCGATGCGAGTTTTGCCAGCAGCACTTCGACGGCGATAACCGAAACGGTGAACCCGGCGGCAACTTCGACTACGGTCAACTCGGTGACGAATCCAGCGAACTTTGGCCAAGCGGTGACGCTGACGGCAACCGTGCAACCACCTGCGGGAACCACTGCGAGTGGGTCAATCACTTTTGTGGACGGATCTTTCGGGATTGGCACAGCGACGCTGACAAATAACACCGGACAATTGACGGTGTCGTTTCTCGCGCCGGGCTCCCACACGATCACGGCGGTGTACGGCGGAAATGCGAGCCTTAGCGGAAGCACGTCGGCCGCGCTGACAGAGACGATCCATCAGGCCGCGACGACCGTGACCGTGACTTCGAATTTGAATCCCGCGCCGTTTGGCCAGTGCGTGCAACTTTCGAGCACGGTCCAACCGGCTTCGGGGACAACGAAAGTGACGGGAACGGTCACGTTCTTTGACGGCACGGTGTCCCTCGGAAGCGGGACGGTGGCTAACAACGCCGCAACATTGTCCTACTGCGCGTTCCAGGGTGGCGCACACACCATCACGGCAAACTACGGCGGGGATACGAATTATTTGGCAAGTACTTCTGCTGCGTTGACGGAAACCGTGAACCCAGTCTCTTCCAGCATTACGATTTCGTCCAGCCAGAATCCGGTGGCGTACGGATCGACGGTGACACTCACCGCAACGGTATTGCCATCGATCAGCGGTGGCAGCGCGACGGGGAGCGTGACGTTCTTCGACGGCGCGACGTCGCTAGGG
>Ga0210405_10001306_pt1 | contig 28802 bp, 23 predicted proteins | sample IncBWH11MmetaG_FD_155492 | JGI IMG/M metagenome (GOLD analysis project Ga0210405, IMG submission 155492) | Forest soil microbial communities from Barre Woods Harvard Forest LTER site, Petersham, Massachusetts, United States - Inc-BW-H-11-M | ecosystem: Environmental > Terrestrial > Soil >...
TCAACACCTGCTGCAACTGCACGCGATCTGCCATGACTTCTGGAAGGTTGTCTGCAAGTCCGAGATGGACGGCCACAGAATGCCGCCTGATCTCGTTCTGGAGCAGAAGAGCGATTTCACGAATGAGTTCGTTTATGTTAACCGGTTCCCGCTGCGGGGCAGTCTTTTTGAAGAGCGCGCGGACCCGGTCGATGATTTCTGCCGCGCGTGTGGCACATCCGATCGTTCCAGAAGCAGCTTCGCGGGCCTCTAAAATATCCGGACGCTCCATCTCGAGAAATCGCAGGCAAGCGCCCGCGTTGGTAACTGCCGCCGTAATAGGCTGCTTTATTTCGTGCGCCAGTGCGGCGGCCAGCTCCCCCATCATATTGACACGATTCATGTGCACGAGATCGGCCTCTAACTGCCGCAGCTTTTCGCGCGCCTCTTCGGCGCGCTTTCGTTCGGTTATATCTATGGTGATACCGACATACTCGCCGACTTCTTGAGAAGGATTGTGATGTCCTATGCCACGCATGAATCGGATGACCCCGTCGGTACGCTGAATCCGAAACTCCACGTCATAGTCCGCTCCTGTGCGGATCGCATTCTCAAGTTTTGCTCTCAAGGCCGCTTCGTCTTCCGTGAGAATGGTGTTGTAAAAACGGTCGAATGGTATCGCACCTTCCCTGGGATCGAAGCCATAGAGACGAGCGTTTTCGTCCGATGAATGAAATATCTTCCGTGTTACCAGATTGCACGCCCAGCTGCCGAGGTGGGCCAGGCTTTGCGCCTCGGTGAGGTACGCCCGTTCTCTCCGCAATTCCTGGGTCAGTATCTCTTGCTCGGTGACGTCGATGGCGGTGCCGAGAAACCCTTTGAAGACTCCTTGTTCAACGACCGGATTTGCCACGCAGCGGACGTAGCGCATCTGGCCGTCGGGCCGAACAATTCGCTTTGTTATGTCGCAGCCGCAGTGCTCCTGATACATGCTCTGAATCGTTTCAGACACGGAGGCTCGGTCTTGTGGATGAATGAGGGCCAGATACTGCTCAATCGTAGGGGCTCCGTTCTCCGGGTTCAGCCCAAAAATTTGGTACAGCTCTTCAGCCCAATAGTGACCTGAGTCGTTAAACGCCCAACTCCCCATGTGAGCGAGGCGCTGCCCCTCGCGAAGATAAACCTGCGTTTGCTGCAGCGTCTCCTCTGCGCGCTTGCGGTCAGTGATGTCCTGGACCGCACCAAACATTTCATACGGTCGCCCCGATGCGTCTCTTTTTACGGTGCCCATAGCGTGGACAGTCCGGACTTCGCCATCCGGGCGCACGACGCGATGTTCGATGTCGGGCCGCGCTTCGCTATGAAGGGCCTCCTCGGCTGTCCGGAAGACAAACTCTCGATCTTCGGGGTGGATCATTTCGCGAACCATTGCCATGTCTATTGGACCTTTTTGCGGACTCAGTCCATAGATCCGGTACAACTCCTCTGACCAGATCACGCGATTCGCAATGAGGTTCCAATAATAATGACCGACGTGGGCAATGCGCTGCGCCTCTTCAAGCCTAGCTTTGCTCTCCTGTAAGTCGCGCGACAGCTCTTCCAGTGTCTTTTGCACATCTTCATCCGCCATTGTTAGAACCTCAGACGTTTTCCGACGAAAGCTCAAATAAACTTAGCCCTTTTGGCTTTTCGCCTTCAAGGTCAAGCGCCCGCACACCCCTCCATTGTTGACGTAGAGCTCGCCCACGCGGGCAGCCACTTCGTTTTCGGCTGTGAACTGCACTGAAAAGACAAAGAGAAAACCGGCTTGCCAGACTTGCCAATTAAGGGCCCCGCGAAAACAAGCTAAGTGATTGTAGCGCCTTGCCTTAGCTTATTTTCCCCACTGTTCGCAACGGGGAGGCGGGGGGTTCGAATCCCCTCTCGTCCACCAAATCTCAAAAATGCTTAAGGCCCCTCCAGCACGGTGAATTGCTCCACAAGAGCAGGATGGCGGTGTTCCCCCATCCCATGCGCGGCCGGCTTCGTTCAAATCCCATTGTAGGAAGTTGCACTGGATGATACCGAGAAACGCCCAATTTCGTCAGTGCTTGTTTCTCTGATGAGATGCCGACTTTCTCGGTATCTTGGTGCTGTGAAGCAGTTAACCCCTTCCGTTACGACCAGCGCTTCAGCCCTCCATGCGCTTTCCAGAACAAGCTCTAACAGGTTGTTAATGCTCTTGCGCCATTGAGGAAAAAGAGCATCGTAACGGGCTTCGTGCCTTTGTTTCGCCACGCGTGGCGCGTACCGTTTTGCACGACGACGTCTCCGCGCTTGAGATGGATGGTTTTGGCGTCATCAAGCTCCAGCCAAATCTCGCCGTCATAAACTACGGCGTAGTCGACGGTGTTCGTCTTGTGCATCGCAGGATCATCTTTTTCAAAGTGATCGGCTAACCCTCTGAGGCGAACGAGAGCCTCGCTGCGAGCAGCTTCGCCGTCAAACGACGGGTCTGCAAAAACCGAACCCGGTGGAAAGGTCACGAAGTGAAGACTGTGCCGCCAGGTCCAGGAACGACGGAGTCGGGATAGCAATCAAACCTTTGCTCCCCGCGAAGGTCCGCGATCGCCGGGTTGACCCAGATGAGCGTGTGCTCGTAGCCTGGAACAGTCTTGAACTCGTAGGCCAGTAACGGTTGGTCGCTCTGAACAACAGATTTCCCGTTTACATTTGCCGTCACTAAGCGGCGGTATGTCGTCGGTTCCTCACCACCCTTTGAAAACTCTTTTTTCCTAGAGGTTCTTGCATTCATAGCGTTTCTCCTCCACGTCAATGTCGTCAACCGGGCCTTCCGACGGATCGCCGCCCCCAAAATGCCCCACCCTTCGGTTAGATCTGGGCTCTGCCTCCGTCAACGAAGAGTTCGATACCCGTGACGAAACTGGAGTCATCCGAGGCCAGAAACAACGCAACCTTGGCAACTTCGTCAGGTTCTCCCATGCGTCCCATCGGGATAGTGGACACAATCCGCGCAATCACGTCGGCGGATTGCCGATTCGCCAGCGGAGTATTGATCGGGCCCGGACTAACGACGTTTGAGCGGATACGACGGTCCTTCAGATCGGTTGTCCAGGTTCGCACGAAGGAGCGAATGGCAGCCTTACTCGCGGCATAGACACCGAAGGCGGCTGTACCCTTAACACTCGCGACAGAGCCGTTGAGAATGATCGAGCCGCCGTCATTCAGCAGCGGTAAGGCCTTTTGCACCGTGAATAGGGTTCCCCTCACATTGATGTTGAATAGTTTGTCGAAATGCTCTTCGGTGACGGCCCCAAAGGGGACAAATTCGGCAACGCCGGCGTTGGCAAAAACGATGTCGATCCGCCCTTTGACTTCAGAGACGGTCTCGTAAAGACGATCAAGGTCGGCGAGTTTGGCAACGTCGCCCTGAACGCCAAAAACATTGCTCCCGATCGCCTTCACGGCATCGTCGAGTTCCTTCGGCCGGCGGCCCGTGATGAAGACATAGGCGCCCTCCTTGGCGAAGAGCTTTGCCGTAGCCAATCCGATCCCTTCTGTGCCACCGGTGATGACGGCGGTCTTGCCATCGAGTCTCTTGGACACTGTTTTCTCCCTTGTTGCAAAGTTGGAACTGTCCAACTCCGATGCTTCCCGCTCGATCACTTGAGTCCGAGCACGGCCTGGCCGAGGTGATAGGAGAGATGGTTCGTGCGGCTCAGTAGGATGGCGAAGCGATTGCGCGAAGGGTCTTTGGCGAAATCTTCTTCCGATACGGCAGTGTGCCGCGCCAACCAGTCGGACTGCGACATTTTTTCAAACCCCTTCCACAATTCGGCATTGACGATGTTCCATGCCCGGCGAACCTGCTCGTGCGAAGGAATGTCGGCTTTCGACTTGTCGGGAGTGGATATGAAAGCGGCATCAAACTCGGGATGAAGGCGCTCTCCGAGCCCTAACAGCGGCAACATTGCATCGTGTATCGCCGTAAGATGACCCCACAAATAAAGCAGCCTGTTTCTGCCCGGCGCTATTTCCTGCAGGACATCCTCGGACGAGAGGCTTCGAAAGAGTTTGTCGGCCCGTCCGATTTGTGACTTCCACACGTTCAGCCCGAGGGCTACATAAGATCCTTCGTTTTCCATAGATTCGTTTCCTTAAACTACGACAGGTTCGCCGTGTCGAAACTCAAGTCATCGGAGGTCAGGGGGCCTCCGTTCTGCTGCTCTTCATAGTGATGCTCGTACACCACCAGCGAGTCACGCCATTTCCGGAGGGTCCGCCAGGTCACAGTGCAGGTCCTGCCCGACACTCCGACCAAGTCGAGGGTCCATGCGGAATGCGTCTCGTCTGCAATATCTCCAGGAATCATGCTCTGGGAAATGGATATCGATAAACCACAGACCTCGGCCATTATGTGAAGCGGAACCAGGAAGTTGGTCAAAAGCGAGCGCACTCTATGCTTCCCACGAATCGGTTCTTCCATGGTTTCGCTGCTTGCCTCAGTGTCGTCGGCGTAAAAGGCGTCGAAGATCTCCAGATACTCTTCGAAGCTTCGGTTGATGTCGGCTTGGACGATCGCAGAGTTCAGGGCACGTTCTCGAGTCCGAGAACTGGTGTACAGGTCGCGATCAGAATAATCACCGGCGACGAAGCTAGGTTCCTTGGTCATTGCCTTTCCCGGTTGTTGCTAAGCTCGGACTGCCTGCTGCAACATCGAATCGTTGAACTGGGTTACAAGCGCCGCTTCGTTTGGACCCGGGTTGTTACGGAGAGGCTTCGCCCGCTCCACCAAGACTTCCTGTGCATCCGTCCCAAGAACGTCGATGGTCTCTTTGATGAATTCGGCAAGCGACATCGCCCGCGGTTCATTGTTGCTGCCCATCAGGTCGGTCTGGACCCAGGGGGGAGCGATCTCCAGTACGCTGAGTGTCGTGTTCTTGAGTTTGTAGCGTTGCGAAAGAACATAGGAATGCAACGCTGCTTTCGTCGCTGAATACACGGCGGTCATGGCCAATGGAACGTATCCGAGCACCGAAGTGTTGTAGATGATCGTTGCCGCCGGTTGCTTTTTCAGGTGTTCGATGAACGCCGAGGTCACGCGGATGGTCCCGACTAGATTGGTGTCGACGGTGGAGACCAGCACAGCGTCGTCCACCACGCCCGCGGCATCGTCAATTTGCATGATTCCGGCGTTGTTGATCAGGACGTTGAGCTTTGGATATTGAGCGATGAGCTTCTTTGCCACCGAGGCGATGCTCTTTGGGTCTTGAAGATCCAGCCCGACCGAGGCCATTCCAGGATTCGCCTTCGTGGTTGCTTCCAGGTGAGATTTCCGCCGACCGGAAATGATGACCTGGTTCCCGCGTTTGTGCAGTGCCTCCGCGAGGCCGCGCCCGATCCCCGAACCACCGCCCGTGATGAAAATCGTGTTTCCAGTGAGAATCATGGATTTTCCCCTTTCCGTCAGACAACGCGCCCGACCGCATCCACTCGATGCCAATGCCGCGGTATTAATGAACCGCTCAGTTCAGTATGATGCGCGAAATCCCTGCGGGTTGCAAGAATATTGCACCGAACAGTTCAATACGTGATAATGAGGGCATGGGGCGACCGAAGAACTTCAGCCGGGAAGGCGTCTTGGAAAAGGCGCTGCCTGTCTTCTGGAAACACGGCTTCGCGGATACCAGCCTTCAGGACTTGGAAAAGGCTACGGGCGTAAACAAGTCTGGCCTCTATGCCGAGTTCGCGGACAAGGGAGATCTGTATTTGGAGAGTTTGCATCACTACTTGAGAAAACGGCAAAAGGAAGAGTTGCTGACCGCCAATCCGCTCGGCTGGAAAAACATCGAGCGCTTTCTGAAAGTCGGGCCCTGCAGCTTGGAGGGCCAGAAAGGCTGTTTCTCGGTCAATTCCATGAACCAGTTCGCGGTGCTCCCACGGGCGGCGCAGGAAATCGTTTCGAAAAGCTACGCTTTTCTCAAAGATCTGATCGCGAGAAATATCGAAGCCGAAAAACCCGAGATGAAACCAGCGATACTTGCGGAGATGGTCTTGACCTTCTTTACCGGCATCAGCATGGAGCAGCACCTCAAAGTCAGCAAGGCGTCGATGAACCGAAAAGTGGACGACTTCATGAAGGCCGTCCGCAAGCTGTGAATCCGCAGTTCCGCGGAGGACAACTTCACCACGAACAGGTCCGCCCGGACTAATGAGTCTCGAGCCATTTGCGAATGTTCGCAACGGTATCCTCGTAGAACGTCTTGTACAGGCCGCGCGATACGTAACCGATATGCGGCGTTGCCAGCACATTGTCGAGCGTTCGGAAAGGGTGATCCGGAGGCAGCGGCTCACTGTCGAAAACGTCGATGGCCGCCCCGGCGATTCGCTTGTTCTCCAGCGCGCTGATCAAAGCTGGCTCTCGGACGATGGGCCCGCGCGACGTATTGATCAACCAGGCCGTGGACTTCATTTTGTCCAGCTCCGCGGTACCTACGAGGCGGTGCGTTCTGTTGCTCAACACCAAATGCACCGTGAGGATGTCGGCATGCTCGAACAACTGGTCCTTGGAAACCAGGATTGCGCCCGCGGTTTGGGCGGCCTCGGGCGTCATGTTTTGGCTCCAGGCAATCAAATTCATTCCAAAAGCGCTCCCAATCCGCGCGACCTGTGATCCGATCCGCCCAAGTCCCAGAAGGCCCAGGGTCTTTCCACGGAGATCCACGCCCACGGTTTGCTGCCAGCCGCCCGATCGGACGGAGTTGCTCTCCGTCACGATATGTCGTGCGGAGGCCAAGATCAGCGCCCAGGTGAGTTCGATCGTCGGGTCCGACCGATACCCCGTATGAACAACTGCGATCCCATGATCGCCCGCAGCGGCAACATCGATCGACGCGTTTCCAGCCCCCGTGGAGGCGATGAGCTTGAGATTGGGAAGACGCTCGATGACCGCACGAGGCAGCGGGGTCCGCTCGCGCATAACACAAACGACATCAAAAGGCAGCAACCGCTGAATCACGGCGTCCGGGTCGGCGAGGTGGTTCTGAAATACGGCGATGTCCGCTCGATCGTGGAGCACCGACCAATCGGTGCTCTCAAGCGCCACATTTTGGTAATCGTCCAGAACAGCGATCTTGTACTTCTTCATTGGCTTCCTGTTTATGTATTTCCTACGCTTATCAAAGGCTGTCAGATTGTGAGGACGACCCTGCCGAATGGGCGGCCCTCGACGAGGTAGCGCAGAGCATCTGCCGCCTCAGCGAGTGGAAAAGTCTTTGCCACGATGGGCTTGGCCGCGCCGGAGTGAAGCAATGAAAAAATGACGCTCCATGCGCTCTGCCATGCTTCTGCAGGCTGTGCGAACAGGGAGAAGCTCTTCATACTCGCACGCTTCCAGATTAGATCCGTGACGTCGATGGTTGTCTTGCGGCCTGCGGAGTAGCCCAATGTTGTCAGGCTCCCTCCGGTCGCGAGCGTGCTGAGAGCCTCGCTCAGGATTTCTCCGCCGATCGCGTCGATCACGATGTCGGCACCATAACCCTGTGTGATCCGCCGAACGCCGTCGCTGAGTTTCTCCTCGGAAAGGTCGATCACTTCATCGAAGCCCAAATAGCGTGCTTGTTGCGCCTTTCGATGACTGGTTGTCGTTGATATGGCATGCTTCGCCCCCTGCGCTCTAGCCAACTGAGTGACTGCATTTCCGACCGACCCTCCAATCGCCGGCGACAGCACGGTCTTGCCTTTTCTGAATCCGGCGAGGCCCAGCGCCATTTGGGCGGTGAGATAGGCAACGGGAACTCCGGCTGCCGAAACTTCGTCAATGTTGTCCGGAATCAAGCAAAGGTTCTCTTTGCGGACTGCAAGCCACTCACTGTAGGTTCCATTCTCCGAAACGCCGTAAGGACCGGTAAACATCACACGCGAACCGGCAGGAAAGGCCGTTCCCCCTCCCTCCTCTACCACGGCTGCTCCCTCTCCTCCCAAGACCAGCGGTGCTTTGGCTCGCGGGTATCCCCCCGACAGAATGGTGTGCTCTAATGGCGTGACCCCCGCCGCTGTGATTCTTACCAGTACTCGTCCATCCGAGACCGCCGGTTTTGGAATGTCCACCAGCTTCAAATCCTTGTAACCGCTGAATCCTTCTGCCCTCATTGCCAGCATAATATTTGTCCCATCCTTCACCCGGCGTTCTGCGTTTGTTCACCCTGATCACAAATCATGATTTGACGGCGCGCGCTGAAGTCCAGAGCGCACCTGGATTGCCCCAGTCAGGGTAGAGCTTGAGCATTTGGTCATAGAGTTCCCGTGCGGTCGTCGTCTGCATTAGCAGGCGCTCGAAATCGAGGATATATCTCCGCGTTTCGCCGAGGATCTTAGGGCTGTCAGTGTTCCCGACCCGCTTATGTCCGGCAATGACGACGAACGGCTTGAGCGACTCCATTTTGTCGAGAGCAGCAATCCACTCCTGGCGTTTCTGTTGATCCGTCGACTCTGACAGGTGTAAGTGAACGCCGTTGTAGGCGGCATCCCCGGCCACGATCAAGCCTATCGACGGAACATGAAGGCAGGTTGTACCGGCAGTATCGGTGAAGCCGAGCGGCACACTGACTAAGTCTTGGCCTTCTAAGTCAAAACCGTTTCCAGTCAACTCCTCGGCGATTGCAAGCTGGCTGGAAATCTGGTCGGGAAAGCGCGGATTCCAAAATGTAGCCAGAGACTCTGGCGATGCTTGCTGGCGCATGATCTTTATCACTTCCGGCCGCGCGACGAAACGGGCATTTGGAAATCGCTCCAGAACGGTAGCGGCGCCAAAGAAATGATCGCCGTGGCCATGGGTAGCGTAGATCGTCGTCAGATTCTTTCCGCTGGCCGTAATCCAATTCGCCAAGGAGCGCGCCTGCTCGACAGTAATAGGGGCGTCGACCAGGACAGCGTCCCGTTCCCCAGAAATAAGAGTTGACGAAATAGGCGGCCACGGCCGCTGTTTTTCGCCTGGGGGCAGATCGCTCGTGATGGCAGGTATACTGGGCGCCAGGAACACATCCCACTTCAGTGGCATTTTTTGCATCGTACGCCCGGCCTTGAAAGTACTGCTGTCGGATTGTCCGTTCATCGAACGGGTTTGGCCAGGTCGGATTGGCCACGGCGACGCCGTTACCACGGCGATGCTGAGGGCATTCGATAGGAACTCCCGTCTTGAAGTCATGATGGCCTTTTCGGCTCGCATATTTACTCCATTTCTAAAAGCAACAGCCTACGACTTGGCTCAAAGATCAGACTTTTGGTTCGCTGTACCCTGCTGAGGCTTGGTCGCCTTGCTACCTCTCGTCCCATCGATCAGTAAATACAACCGGCACCCAGCTATACCCACTCCCCTCCTTGTGCAATCGACCCAGGGCAGGAAATAAGGACGTATGCGGCGTCGCGATCAAAACATTCTCTCTCGCGAGCCTGGCCAGTAATTGATTCCGCGTCGCCGCAGCCGCAGTCTGGTCGATGTCGAAAATCACGGTGACCTCAGGATGCTGCAGCTGGACGCGCTGTGCATGGACGATATCGCCCCAAAACAGGATTTTCTGCCCCTTCGACGAAAATTCATAGCCGGTATGTCCCGGGGTATGACCGGGCAGCGGGACGAGCTGCATGCCGTCGACGATTGTCTCGGAACCACTAAACGCGTGCCATTTACCGGCCTTGATGTACGGCGAGGCGATGGCTTGGGCACTCTGAAAGAACGGTTGCACATCCTTCGGTGCCTTAGCAGCATTTTCCGGTGAGAGCCAAAAGTCGTTTTCTGCCTTCGCTACGTAAACATCGGCATTGGGAAAGACACGTTTTCCGTCCTGCGTCGTGAGGCCGCCGACGTGATCGGAATGGAGGTGCGTGAGCAAAACGAGGTCAACTTCTTCCGGCGTGTAGCCTGCGCTGCGGAGGCTGCCCACCAACCGCCCGAGTGCTGCCCCACCCCACCAGGTGCCAGCGCCCGCATCCACGAGGATTAGCTGTTTGCCCGTGTTGACTAGGAACCCCATATCAACGACATCCAACATGTGCGGATCTTCCTGCTGTGCCTTGACAACACCATCCATCGTCGCCTCCGTTCCGTTCAGCCAGTGCGGATCGAATACGCCGGTGCCATCGTATAGGGCCGTCACTTCGAGGTCCCCGACTTTCAGCCGGTAGAAGCCCGGCACCTGATCATGATGCTGGTGTGGGGCAGCCAGAGCTGCGTTCGGAACGGCGACAAGGCCGGCCAGCGCCGCGAGGAGAATGGCGGCGAAGCGCGTCAAATTTCTCTTCAACACGTTTCTTGTCGTCTGTGCGGAGAGTTCCGCTGCTTTGCCAAATACAAGCGCAATGATGGGCAGCAGCCCCAACGTGATACGTCGAATGTTCAGTTTGTATGTCATCGTTTTGCTCTTTTCAATTTGAGCTTCTGCAAGCGAATCAGTCGAGCGACCCGCCTTCTTCCAGCCTGGTTGCATGATGCAACCACTGATAGGATGTCCGAATCTGGTATAATGGTGCAACCAGATTTTCTGGCGATTAGCTACGAGGAGCTATGCGACACAAATCCTTCAAAGCCAATGCGTGCCCCGTGGCACGCTCGCTCGACACCATCGGCGAATGGTGGTCTCTGCTCATCGTCCGTGATGCCCTCGGTGGCATACGGCGCTTCTCCGATTTTCAGAAGAGCTTGGGATTGGCAAAGAACGTCCTGAGCACGCGCCTCAAGAAGTTGGTTGCATGCGGAATTCTGGAAAAGGTGCCGGCTTCGGACGGCAGTGCCTACCGGGAATATGCCCTAACTCCAAAAGGCCGGGAGTTGTTCCCGGTCATCGTTGCTTTGCGTCAGTGGGGTGAAAGTCATCTCTTCTCCCGCGGCGAAAAACGTCTTCAGGTTCTGGACAAACACACCGGAAAACCCTTTCGAGTGCAAGTGCACAACGCGAAAGGGGAAATCCTTACGGCGAACGATCTGGAACTGGTTACTGTTATGAATTGAATAGACGTTTACGGCGTCCAACCTCCTCCTAACGCCCGAAAGAAAGGCTTCGCGATGCACAATAGCGTTGTCTACGATGCACTTTCAGTGCCGTCCGATCTCTCCCATGTCGTTAAAAGTACTTGTGACCCGCTAACTCCCACGGCAGCGGTCTAAAAGGTTGTGTGAATCAGTACCGCTAAACGCTTGTGGGAAGTTGCGTGGCACGGACCTTCGACGCCGGCCTCGTTTGTCAGCCGCTGCAGCACAGACCTAGCACAGTTGCGCTCGAACAAGGTTATTTCAGCCCAAAAGGATCAATTCGCGGATCGAACGTCCTTGCGCGGCAGCTTGCTCCTTAAGCTTGCGGTAAAGGGACGCGGGGATATCGACAGTCGTCCGGATGGCCTGCTCTTTCATACACCGATTCTCCCACGATGCCATAAATATGGAACACTGCTTTTCAGCGGTTCCTCGCGGATCTCACCAGCGCAAAAAAACTGCTTGACAAAGTGTCTATGACACACTTATAGTAGTGTCTGTACGACACTAGTGGAGGCATGCAATGCTTACTATCCGATTCATGAAAGCTCCTCCAACGACATACGTCTTGCAGTTCAAAAACGGCCAGGTGCGCCGGGAAGGGCTGGGGCTCTCCTTCTTTTATTACGCTCCCACATCAACGATCGTCACTGTACCTTTGGAGAGCGCCGATGTTCCATTTGCTTTCCAAGAGAGCACGGCGGATTTTCAGTTCGTCTCCATACAAGGGCAACTTACCTACCGCGTGTCGGACCCCAAGAAACTCTCCTCGCTTCTGGATTTGAGCATCAGCCCGTCGGGCGTGTTTCGCTCCGAGGATTATCGCAAGCTTCCAGATCGACTGGTTCACACGACGCAAACGCTCATGCGGGCAGAAACGCAAAAACTCTCGCTAGGAGAGGCATTGACGAAAAGCGGATCGTTGAGCGCTTCGGTTCTAGCTGGCCTGAAATCGTCTGAAGGCGTGGCTCAGCTTGGTGTAGAAATATTAAACCTTTCCTTACTTTCGATTCGTCCGACGCCGGAAATGGCAAAGGCCTTAGAAGCTGAAGCCCGCGAGGCGCTGCAACGCCGTTCTGATGAAGCCATCTATGCTCGGCGAAACAACGCTGTCGAGCAGGAGCGACGAATCAAGGAGAGTGAACTCAACACGGAAATTGCTGTCGAGGAGAAACGGCGACAAATTCGCGAAACGCAAATGGCCGCGGACATAGCCATTGAACAGCAACGTGCCGCTCTGACGGAAAAGCGCATCGAAAACGATCGCAAAGAGGCGGACAGCCGTGCATACGCGCTGGAGGCGACACTCAAGCCCGTGCGCGACATTGACTGGAGAACCTTGATGACGCTTTCCCCGCACGGGGGTAATCCCAAGATGATGATCGCCCTGGCTTTCCAGGAAATGGCGTCAAACGCGCAAAAGATCGGTGAGCTGAATATCTCGCCGGACCTGCTGCAAAGCCTGCTTGCCTCCACTACCACGAACACAACCATTCCAACGCAGCAAAAAGGGAAGTAGTCATGCGTGAATTCGTGCACGGTGCAAAACGGCGGGCTGGGTTTGAGAAGGTCGTCCTGGTGACTCGCAAGACCCGGCTCGCCGAATTGATCGAACGATTCAACACTTTGGCACAAGCCAAGTTCTACATCGAACATGCAGGAGGGAATTTCCAGGAATATCAACTGGAGGATGAAGCGTACAGACAAGCCGCTGACGTTGTCCGCCGGGCGATTGAGCTTGGGTTGAAAGTGCAGGAAATCGATCGAGGACTGGTGCCAACGTATACGTTTCTGCCGGAAGATCTCGTGGTCACGTTAGGACAGGATGGTCTTGTTGCCAACACCGCGAAATATGTCGGCAAGCAGCCCGTTGTCGCTGTAAATCCGGACCCAGAAAGATTCGATGGCATCCTCCTTCCCTTCCTTCCCGGTCAAACAGGGCGCGCGCTTGAGGAAGTGATCTCTGGAAAGTACCGCATTCGATCCGTTACCTTGGCGGAAGCGCGCCTAAGTGATGGCCAGCGGCTGCTGGCGTTCAACGATCTCTTCCTCGGGGCCCAGACTCACGTTTCGGCCCGATACCGGATTCGGTGGGCCAAAGCCGAGGAACCCCAATCATCCAGTGGCGTTCTCGTCTCAACTGGCGCGGGCAGCACAGGCTGGGTTTCGTCGGTATTCAATATGGCATCCGGGGTTGCCGCCTTGGCTGGGGGCCATACCGTGAAACCGATGCGGCTGGATTGGGAGGACCGGCGTCTGCTATTCGTAGTTCGCGAGCCCTTCATCAGTCGACATTCCAAGGCAGGTATCGTTGCCGGGATCGTCGCACACCAACAAACCTTGGAGCTAGACTCGCTGATGCCATCAGGTGGCGTCATCTTCAGCGATGGCGTTGAGGCGGACTTCCTGCAATTCAATTCGGGCTCCAGCGTAATCGTGAGGGCGGCAGCGGAAACCGCCCAACTTGTCGTGGGGTGAAACGTGGAAAGTTTGCGTGTGACCGTAGACATTGTGATCTTCACGCTGAGAGAGGGTTTGCTTCAGGTGCTGCTGGTTAAACGGGGCGTTCCGCCATTTGAAGGGCGATATGCGATCCCAGGTGGCTTCATTCGAGAAGACGAATCGCTCGAGGAAGCATCTCTTCGCGAGTTGTACGAGGAGACGGGTGTGCGCAATGTGTTCCTCGAACAGCTGTACACATTCGGCGATCCCAAGCGGGACCCACGGGCGAGAGTGGTCACGGTGGCCTATTACGCTTTGATTGCTTCTGATAAATTGTCTTTGGTTGCGGGAGCTGACGCCGCCGAGGCGCAATGGTTTCCTGCCAATGAGCTTCCGCCCCTGGCCTTCGATCACAAATCCATTCTGGGCTACGCTCTCGAACGCCTGCGCAACAAACTGGAGTACACCACGGTTGGCTTTCAGCTGCTTCCAGAAAAATTCACTCGTGGCGAGCTACAAGCGGTGTACGAAGCAATCCTTGGCCGGCAACTCGATAAGCGCAACTTCCGCCGCAAGATCGCACTTTTGGGAATCCTGAAACCGCTTCGAGAATGGCAACATACCGGTCGCAAGCCGGCCCAGTTATTCCGCTTTGCAGCAGCCCGGTTTGAAAAACTGAAAGACAAGGGAATCCTCTTTCCTTTTTAGTGGACTACGCTCTTTCGAGCTGGGCCCATTCGATGCCAAAGGGGCCTAGGTCGACCCGGTGCAGATCTACAGTTGCGTGCTCGATGTTGAAATCACTTCTACTGAGAATGTAGTAGTAGTGCTATGAACTTTGTTCGGCGCCCCGCGCTCATTGCGACCCACCGCGAATTTGGCCTGGACTCGTCTCCGAGTTAACGGCCTGTTGTATAGACTTACCCGAGCCAGTAGATGCCGATCAATCTTGCGTCTTCGACTCTGTTGCGGTTTTCACTTCGCGAGGGGCCGCGCTCTTCACGAATTTATCAAACCATTGCAGCATTTCGGAGAGCACGTCCTCAATCGATTCTCGCGCTGAGTAACCGTGGGCTTCGTCCGGCAGGGTTACGTATCGCACCGATCCTCCATTTCCCTTAATCGCGCGGTACATTCGATCGGATTGCATGGGAAAGGTGCCTGAATTATTGTCCGCTTCCCCGTGAATCAGGAGAACGGGTACCTTGATCTTGTCGGCGAACATGAAGGGAGAAACCTTTATATACATCTCAGGCGCCTGCCAGAAGGTCCGGCGTTCACTCTGAAATCCAAACGGAGTCAGAGTGCGGTTATAGGCTCCGCTTCGCGCGATGCCTGCGCGGAACAAATCCGAGTGCGCGAGCAGATTCGCGGTCATGAATGCGCCATAACTGTGCCCGCCTACGCCTACACGATTTGGATCAATGAAGCCCATCTCCGCGGCCTTATCGATGGCTGCTTTGGCGCTCGACGTGATTTGCTCAATATAGGTATTGTTGACGGTCTCGGGATTGCCAACTACAGGCATCGAGGCTCCATCCAGCACCACGTAGCCATCCAGCAGAAAAAACAGTTGCGACGGGCCTACCAGGGTTGTGAACCGGTACGGAGAGCCGCTTACCTGGCCCGCAACGCTAGCGTCTGTGAACTCCAGCGGGTAAGCCCACACAACTGCCGGCCGGCGTTCTCCCTGTTTATAGTCGGGAGGCAAATACATGGTCATAGACAGCTCCACGCCGTCTTCTCGCTTGTAGGTGACCAACTGCTTTTGGATGGCTCTCAATTCCGGCGCCGGATCGGCAAAGTGAGTGAACTCCGTGACTTGAGTCAGGGATCCCGGATCCGCAAAATTCCCATTGAAGGCCACCGAATCGCGGACCAAGTAGTTTGGCGCACCCCGGGGAGTCTCGCGCCGCGTCAGCAGCTTTGTCCCACCCGTGGACAACATGGCCACGATTTCTTCATAAGTCTTTGGTTCGGCCTGGAAGATTCGTTTCAATTCCATGGTGTTGATGTCGAGCCTGTCGAGGAACGGACGCTCTCCGTCCGGGGAAGCTCCCGCACCAATCAAGAATATGTAGTTACTCTGCTGCAGGACGGCGCTGTGGCCGTTGAGCAGAGGCCACAATACCGGCGTCCCGGAATTGTGATACCTGTCCTGCCTGTTGAGATCCCACACCAGCGTTTTTTCTTGCGGCTTGTCGGCGTGAAAAGTCCAGGGTTTATCAGGCGTCGGCTGTGGATTGAAAAACCATGCTCGGGCCCGAAGCGTGTCCCTGTCAAAATCACGTAGGATCGCAAAATCACCCCTCTCGCCGAAAGAAATCCCGGCAAAGCGCTTCTCGGCGCGGGTTAGTTCGACCGGCTCACCGGTAAACGGTTCGTGCATCCATATCACCTTGTCTCGCTCTTTCACCTGTTTCTTCGGATCGCCGTCGTCCAAGGCCTCGACCCAAACCAGAGTCGCTGACTTGTTCGGATGCCACTCAATATCACGCGGCCCCGTTGGTACTCCTCCGATGGGAACGCTCTCCTGCAGCGGCAGGCTTGCCACTTTGTAAACAACGTGCCCCGTCAGATCCCACACCTCCACGTCTCGCGGGAAGCGCTCTGCCGGAACGAGGTACGAATAGGGCCGGTGAACCCGTGACACCAGCACGTGCTCTCCGTCGGGCGCCGGATCAGCGACGAGGAAAATTCCTGGCGCTCCCACATTTGCGACTTTGCCGCTCCCGGCGTCAATCAAAGCCAGTTGCGAAGTAGCGTAATAATCGAACTTCGTCGCGTCGTATTCGTTTTCCAGCAGGTCTTCAAACGTGGCGACTGGAGCTGCTTTGCCGAAACTCTCTTGCACCCGCGGGCCCGCAGGCACAGCCGGCGGCTTGGGAGCTGTGCCCCGTCCAGCTGGGATTGTTTGGCATAGGAGCGATTTGCCGCCCGGCATCCAGTGGCAGGGCCAATTCTCTTCGGAAAATCCCATCGTGCCGAATGCGGCGTTCAGTTTTACTCCCTGAACAGCCGCGGCCTTACCTGTTCTTGCATCAGCAAGCCACAGTTCGATACTGGAGTCTGTGGCATGGGTGAACGCAATGGTGTGACCTTCGGGCGACCAGAAGGGCTGCGAAGCGTAGAAACCTGCCGGCAAATCAATTTCTTCCTCATGGCCGTCTGCGACTCTTTTCAGAACCAGATTGTTAAACCGAGGCGCGTTATGCGGCCCGTTTGTCGCCACATCGATTCGCAATCCCGCCAGTCTCTCAAACGGTTGCGCGACATCCGCAATGGGCGGATAGAGCACGGGCGAGTAGAGCAACACTATGTCTCGCGCTCGCCCGACGCTCGCCCGTGGCGTTACAGGGGCGTTCAAAACTTTGAGTATCTCATTTGGTGGCTTCTGATAAACGTCCTGCGCCCGCGCCCTGCCGGATAGCAGGAGCGTCGCGGATGCTGCTAGTCCAAGAAGCGCTGCTCCCGATACCGCTCTGTGGCTCATGCGACCTATCATTCGCTCTCGATTCATGGTAGCGCCTCCAATTCGCGGGCAGATTCTACCTCAAACAATGGATTCCCGGTGGGCGACGGCGTCTCGCATGAAGAAGAGGCTTTCCAGTTCGCGCTGCTGTCTTCCAACAGCGACTCGAACGATTCCTTGTATCAAGATTCCACGGTCCCCGGCCACCCAATCTCCACAAGAGCTTGGTGTGTTCGAAGCTTTTTCTTCCCTTGTGGTCTCACCGACTCGGCTTGCCGCCTCACCGAAGAGTCGGGAAACTATTTATGTGCGGCGTGAGGGTTGTTCAAGGTATTTGTGGGAAGTTGATTTGGCTTGTCTGCTTCAGGGAGAAGAAGTCCTGTATCATTCCGAGTGAGCTCACAGCAAAAGATGCGGTGTTGACTGCGCGACGGAGAACGGAAGATGCGGAATCGGCCATTTGGAAAAACGTCGGTTGTGAAGGAGGTCGAACTTTGCACCCTGGCGAATTCGAACAGAATGGGATTGATCATTTCAATCGCAGTGCTTTTGTGGTCCGCGCTGGCTTGGCCAGCCAATGCGGAGCCGGTGTTGCCGCATTTGTTCAGCGATCACATGGTGTTACAACGGGATTCCGACATCCGCGTTTGGGGTTGGGCCGATCCAGGCGAAAAGATTAGCGCCAACTTGGGGGGCAACACAAAAGTGACGAGCGCCGATGGCCAGGGGCATTGGAAGCTGGATCTACCTGCCATGAAGGCTGGCGGTCCATTTGTTCTCCGTGTGCAGGGCAAAAAGACTGTTGAACTAAAGGATGTGATGATCGGGGAAGTGTGGGTCGCGTCCGGCCAGTCGAACATGACGTTTGCATTGAGTGGGGCCACCGGCGCCACCGAGGAGATTCCCAAAGCGGACTACGAGGAAATCAGATTCTTCACCGTTCCCCAGAAAATCTCACTCGCCCCACAAACGGATACTTCCCCTTCGGAATGGTTGGTTTGTACGCCAGAAACGGCAAAAACATTCTCGGCGGTAAGTTATTTTTTCGCGCGCGATTTGTATCGAGCGTTGGGCGTTCCTGTCGGAGTCATTTTAAGTGCGCGGCCGGGCACGGCGGCGGAGGAGTGGACGGATCCCGAAGCCCTGCGCCGCGAGTCAGCGCTTCAATCCATCCTGAAGGCGTGGGACGACGCTCCAGCAACCGTGAAATCGCAAGCGGCCAGGCCGATGGATTTTTCGCTTGAGTTTGATGATTTTGAGTTGCTGCCACAGCCGGGCGACGGAAGCTTGCCGATGCGCATCAGCGATTTTGACGATGGATCTTCTCGGGTTTCCACGGGAGGCGAGTGGACCTACAGTTGGAAGGATTCTCCCGGAGCGGCATTCGAGCTTGTGGCTCCCGGAAGAGGCGGCAAAGGTTACGCGGCACGCGTGTCAGGGACCCTAGATGAAGTGAGTTCTTCCCGGTTGCAGGCGAATTTTCACGTCGATCTTTCGCCTGCGGACATGAGCCGGTACTCCGGCATTCGATTCTGGGTGCGCGGAAACGGCCAATTTCAGCTGGAAATCCTTCAACCGACAATTTCGGATTGGGATAACTATGCCGCGGAAATAGTTCACGGCACGTCGGAATGGAAGCAGGTCACGATTCTATTTAAAGATGTAAAGCAAGCAGGTTGGGGAGTTTCGATGCCGCTGACGTTAGAATCCCTCACTGGATTTCAGCTTGTGAACATGACGGCGGCCGGCGATCCAGACAGGCCTCCCTCCGGCCTTTTCCACGGAATGATTCTGCCTTTGCAGGAATATCGGATTCGCGGCGTGCTCTGGTATCAGGGAGAAGGAAACACCTGGCGCGCCTACCAGTACAGGAAATTATTGCCCGCATTGATTGCCGGGTGGCGCAGAGGCTGGGGAGAGGGCGACTTTCCTTTTCTGATCGTCCAATTAGCGAATCATGGATCGAGTCCGGAGTTGGGCGACTCGATCTGGGCGGAACTCCGCGAAGCCCAATTCCTGACGGCGCGAACCGTGCCGAATACCGGGCTGGCGGTTTCTATCGATGTGGGCGATCCCAAAAATCTTCATCCGCCGCGCAAAGAAGAGGTTGGCCACCGCCTGGCGCTGTGGGCGTTGGGCACCACATATGGCCAAAAGATCGTGTATTCGGGCCCGCTCTATGATTCGATGAAAATTGTAGGGGAGAATGTGCAGATTCACTTTCGGCACACCGGCTCTGGCTTGGAAGCGGGCGGCGGTCGGCTGAAAGGTTTTGCGATTGCGGGGAGCGACCACGTTTTTCATTGGGCGGAAGCGCGAATTGATAGCGACACGATTGTAATTTCGAGTCCCGATGTGAAGGCGCCCGTAGCTGTGCGCTACGCTTGGGCGAGCAGTCCGGATTGCAATTTGTACAACAAGGAAGGTTTACCTGCGTCTCCGTTCCGCACCGACGACTGGCCCGGGCAATCCGCTGACAAAAAGTAAGTATTGCCGATGGGTTTAATGACACAAAAATGGATCCGGGAACTGTCTGGGAGGCCACAAGTCATGCGTTCCAACCAGGAAAAAACATCAAGCGAATTTTTCGCCTGTGTTCTGACAGTGTGCTTGGTGTTCACGTTTCTTGCTGGCGCCGTGCGGACTCCCTCGCAAACCAAGGATCAAAGTAAACGGCCAGCCGGCTCCCTCGCTTCTGAGCGACCGTGGATGCCATCGAAGCTGGGTTCTCCGGTGCTTCGGGATCCAATCTGGGTTTACAACGATTGGTCTGCTTATGACGAACTTTCCGACAATATCCCGCTGACAGAATCGCTGGCGATGAAAGAACTGGGCGAAATCGTCCGGTTGCGCAAGGTTGGCGTGCATTTCGATTACTACATGATGGATGCTTTCTGGTTTGCGAAAGACGGAGCGTATCGCACCTGGAGAACACCCAATTGGCCGAATGGGCCGGACCATTGGATCGCAGAATGCAGAGCGAACGGCCTTCTCCCGGGTCTCTGGTTCAGCACAAACACACTGGTGAAAATCGATTCTGCGCCGCAGTGGCGAGACTCGCTGAACGCCAAGGGCGGGGCCATGTCGTTTTACGAAGGCGGTTTCCTGCCGGACTTCATGGAGGCCATGCAGTATTGGTATGACCACGGAATCCGCATGTTCAAGTTTGATTTCGTGGATTTTAGCGCGGCGACTCCCCACGCTGAGAAAACGCAGACTCCGGAAGAGATTCACGCGCGCAATGAGGCGGCTTTCCGCGACGCTCTCAGAAAATTCCGGGCAAGAAATGCAGATGCAGTCCTTGTGGCATTCAACGGTTTTGGCGGAGACGTGGAATCCACGGCCGGGCCGTTTCCGTTCCACAACCCGATCGATTTGCGATGGCTGGAAGTTTTCGATTCTATTTATTCTGGAGATCCCCGGCCTTCGGACGTGCCCGAAACAAATTTCTGGCGTTCGATGGACATTTACAGCGACCACATGGTCCGGCGATACGAGCAAAGCGGGTTGCCGCTGGAGCGCATCGATTCGACCGGATTCATGATTGGCAACACGGGAACCATCTACTACCGGAAGACGAATGCCTGGAAGGGAATGTTGCTGCTAATGGTGGCGCGCGGTGGCTGGGTGAATACGATTCACGGCAATCTGGAATTTTTGGATGCCGACATGGCTCGGTGGTTTGCGCGGGTGCAGAGAATCTATGAACCGCTGCAAGCCATGGGCAGGACGAAAACGTTCGGCGGAATTCCTGGCGACGTGGAACCGTACGGCTTTGGATCCCTGACTGAGGGCGGAGCGGTTTACGCGATGGTGAACCCTGCCCAGGCTGTGAGGGAGATCAAGTTGCCGGTGTTGTCCCGTGCGCAGGGTGTTCAGGGCGAAGGCAAAATCATTTTCCGTGATGCCGGATTTGTTCCGGTCTTAGAAGGAAATCGAATCACGTTGGGCCCGGGACAACTCGCCGTGGTTGGTTTTGGTCGGTATGCCTCGAACGAGTACGACCTTGGTATTCAGCAAGACGTGCAAATCCCCAGGTCAATCGCGCGGCTCGAGGCGAGGTTCCTTTCCACAACTCCGAACACAATCGAAACCACCATCGCGGCCCCGGCGAAGGGAGATTTGCGCATTATCTTTCAGCAGCATGGAGCAGCCGGCGAGATCATGCGGAGTTGGCCGGGGGGACCGCCGAACGGAACATCGGTCGGCAAAGTGCTGAAGATTTATGCGGAGCAGGATGGCAAGGCTCTACCCATCGAAATCAATTACGACAAGGTGATTTGGAGCGGGCTTTCCTGGGGCGCAGGAGAGATAAAGCACAAGGATTTTCTCAGCGGCCGGCCGATCACCATACGGTGCTCGTCGGCTGAGAAAGATTCCGTGCGATTGGAAGGGCAACTGTACGGAGTCGAGTAATTAGCCGCGCGGCCCCGGTTCAGTCGTTTCCAGAAAAAAGTCAGGGAAGACAGAAGACCAAGGTTGTGGGCCTCCCGAGCCTCGCTTCAAACAGCAGTTTGCTAGCTGCGCGGTGAAATTGAGCAAACGATTACTCCAAAACTTCACCTTGCTCCGTCCTTAAGCTCTAGCCCCAGGATAAAGCGGAGGCCACTGTCTCCCATCCGTGCCGCGATTGATTATTTACTAAATTCGGCAAATTGCGCGTATTTTTACCGCGATGGCATGCATCCCAGGCCGTGGCAAAAGGGCCCCGGAAAACAGCACTTGACAATCGGGAAAGAGGAGGCTAAATTTTCGGGCATTAGAGTAATCGTTTACATTTGATTTTTGAATGCATGAACCGTCTGCTGTAAACGATTGCTGGAACTTGTTCGGAACCGAACTGGCAGGACTGGGGTGCTGCCATCGGATGGGTGAATAAGCCGTCGGGAAGCTGCCGGGACTTGAATCTCGTTCTCGTGGCCCACCCGCATGGCTAAGGAGAAGTGGAATGCGTAAAGCAATTTTCTTCGTGTGCATGGTTCAGTTATTGGTCGCCGGTTCGCTTTGGGCGCAGGCGACGACGGGCTCAATCGTGGGACGAGTAAGCGATCCGTCCGATGCTGTCATCACGGGTGCAAAGGTAGTTGCGCAGAATCAAGCCACGGGCATTTCCTATGGCGCGACTACCGATGAATTAGGAGACTACAACATCCTGCACCTGCCGCCCGGCACGTACAACGTGACTGTGACCAAAAGCGGTTTTGCGACGTCCACGGTAAAGAGCGCTGTGATTGACATCGATCAGAAACAACTCTTGAATTTTCGTCTTGTAGTCGGATCTGTAACGACGACAACTGTTGTCGTCGCTCTCCCCACGATGCTGCAGACCCAGAGCATGGAGACGGGAGAGGTGATCAGCACCCAAGACATTCTGGATTTGCCCCTGAATGGGCGTAATTTTCTGGATCTCACAATCCTCACTCCCGGGGTGGTATCCGCCAATACAGCCATAAACACTTTCGGCGTCAGCATTAACGGTCAGCGCGGGTACGGGAATTCCATCATGATTGATGGAATCGAGGCCACAACCAACCGCACACAAGATATTACCGTGACTCCCGGCGTAGATGCTGTGCAGGAATTTAAGATCATAACGTCTGGTTATGCCGCAGAGTATGGACGTGCAGCTGGCGGTGTAGTCTCGATCCAAACTAAGTCTGGAAGCAACAGCTTTCATGGGGATGCATTTGAGTTCTTCCGGCCAAATTTTACCGCCGCGAGGCCCTACGGCTTCCTGGGCGCCAAAGAGCCGGCTTCTACATTGAAACGGCACGACTTCGGAGGCACTCTTGGCGGACCCATCAGGAAGAATAAGGCGTTCTTCTTCGCCTCTTATGAGCGCACGAAACAGAGCACTGCTTTTACTGAAGGAGATGCGACGCCGCCACTGCAGATGATTAAAGTCTTGCCCGATGGCTCAGTTGATCTTTCGAAGTTGATCGATCCCGGATCCGCTGCCACGGTGATCCCGATTTTCAACCCGTTCAGCCCTAATCCCGCCAATCCGCAACAGTTTCCTGGAAACATCATTCCGGCAAAACTTGTCAGCAAAGCCGGTCTGAATACGCTCTTCAATTTCTTCCCAATGCCAAACCTTCCTGGAACAGGCAACGGCTGGTTCAATAATTTTCAGGTATTCTCGCCGGTTACCTTCACGGGTAATATCGGGGATGGGCGCTTTGACGAGGACTTTTCGGATAAGGATCGGCTTTCCGTGGTGTACCACTACGGAGATTCGGATCAGCTTACGACCGACCCTTACCATGGTAAGATTCCCGTGCCGGGTGGCGGAGACGCGGATCAGGCCAATGATGAAGTCCTGCGGAACCAGCAGTTGTCGGTCACGGAAACCCACTTTTTCAACAACCATATTGTGAACGAAGCACGTTTTGGCTATACGCGTCTGCGTGAGGATCTTTTCAGTCTGCTGAACGGACACGATTATTCCACTCAGTTTGGCCTCGGAAATATCCATGTTCCGGGGTTTCCGGCAACAGACGCCTTTCCCTTCATCTTCCTGGGCACGGGTTACGTGAGCGGGGGATCAACCTTCAAACCTTTTCTGGAATTGGACAGCAATTATCAATTTTCCGATAACGTCACCATCAGCTCCATCGGGAAACATGAATTCAAATTCGGCGGTGATTTCCGAAGGTTGAATTCAAACCCAGATTTCTCTCTCTTCCCAACGGGTTTTCAGTTCTACCAGAGTTACGGATTCTCTCAGACATCAAACAATTTCAACACTTTTTATCCGAACACATTCATGTTCGACGGCGGAGTCGATCTGGCCGATCTGCTGTTGGGCCTCCCGCAAAGCGTGGACATCGGACTGCAGCTGACCCACCCGCACACCCAAAGCTGGGAAATGCACTATTATTTCCAGGATACGTACAAATTCTCTCCGAAGCTCACACTGTATGGTGGCATTCGGTATGAATACCAGGCGCCCTACACCGACGTGAGCGATGGCCAGGCGAATTACAATCCTGCCACGGACAGCTTGCTTCTTGCGGGCCGGGGTTCCAATTCGAGAGGGCTGGTCAATTCTCGCTGGAACGATTTCGGACCTCGACTCGGACTCGCCTACCAGATCAACTCCAAAACGGTCATTCGTGCAGGATACGGCTTCTTCTATTCACCGGAAAATGATGGCCGCGAAGACATCCTGACGAAGAATTTCCCCTTCGCCGTTCAGACAAAGTTTACCAACCCCTTTTATGCTGGACCTCCCTTCCAGTACGTCCTGGATACGGGAGTCCCCCGCGTAACCAATCCCCAAATTCCTGCGGGTGCTTCGAGCATACTCGCCTCGACGATTAATAACGGTGGTCTTGAGACCACATTTTATGAAAACCCCAAGATTAAGACCGGCTACTCCCAGTCCTATAACCTGACCTTGCAGCGAGAACTTGGCTCCTCGTTTACAGTGGAGGCCGCATACGTGGGCTCGGTCAGTCACGACCTTTCCTATCAAATCGGAAACATCAACCAACGGGGCAACCAGTCAAGCGTCGTAAGTAAGTTTCTAGGGCAGATTCAGGAGCTCACTTCCGCTGGGTGGGGGCAGTACAATTCGCTCCAGCTCAAGGCGACCAAGCGAGCGTCTCGAAACCTGAGTTTTCTGGCGTCCTACACATACGGGCATAACCTTGACAACGGCCCTGCGCCTTTCGATGTCGGCCATGTCGGCAACAACACTCCCCAGAATCCGTACAATCTTTCCGAGGAGGTGGCTTCCGCCGACGACGATATTCGCCACAATTTCGTTTTCAGCGGGCTTTATCGGCTGCCAATCGGGAGAGGTCAACGATTCTTCGGGAATTGGGGGACGGTCCACGAATTGATTCTCGGGGGCTGGCAAGTTAACGGCATTTTTAGTGCTCACACGGGCACTCCAATCAACGTGACATTCAACAATGGCAATACGAGCTGTGCGGGCGTCCGCCCGGATCTTGTTCTTCCCGGGGAATCACTGAGCGGGCCCAAGACTCAGCTGAAGTATTTCAATACCGCCGCTTTTACTGCGCCCGCGGGCAGCCTGGGACCGAACGGGGATTCCTGCGCTTTCGGCGATGCTGGCCGCAATTTACTGACTGGCCCGGGATTCGTGAATGCGGACATTTCCATGTTCAAGGATTTCCAGGTCAAGGAAATGTTCAAGATTCAAACCAGGCTGGAAGCCTTCAACGCCACGAACACGCCTCATTTTGCCAATCCGAACTCCGACCTGAGCACGCAGTCGAATTTTGGCGAGATTACCCACTTGAGTTCGGACATGAGAGTCGTGCAATTGGCAGTGAAGGTTATTTTCTGAAGCGGATTTGCGAAACCAGTGAAAGATAAGCGGAGGCGACTCACCGTCCAGCGAGTTGCCTCTGTTTTCAAGAACGACGGTCGCACTTATGTGAGATACGCGCAGCCACATCAGAGCCAGTGGTGCGGTCTTGCCGATTTTGTGACCGGGAAGGCCCTGCGAACTCCGGTTGCCTGGCGGGTGGCCCCAGGTCGTATACTTCGAGCCGCTGGGGCTTATACGTCGCGGCAGTGGTATAGCGAACTATGAATATTCGAGAGATCGCCAGGCGGGCAAAGGTTTCGACAGCGACGGTGTCGCGCACCATCAATCGCATTCCGACGGTGCGGCCGCAGATGGCCAAGCGCGTCTGGAAGGTTGTGGAAGAGCTTGGCTACTTCCCTAACACACAGGCGCGGGCGCTGGTTTCCGGGCGCAGCCGCATCTTTGGCTTGATCGTTTCGGAAATCACCAACCCTTTTTTCCCGGAGATCGTGCACGTCTTCGAAGATACCGCCGTCCAGAACAACTACGAAATCCTGCTGACTTCCACGGTTCACGATCCCGAGCGCATGAAATTGGCGGTGCGGCGCATGCTGGAGCACAGAGTTGAGGGCGTGGCGGTGATGACCTTCGGGATGGAAGAGTCGCTGCTCGATGACCTGAAGCTGCGCAAAATTCCCCTGGTTTTCGTCGATGTTGGCCCTCCGCGGCAGCACGTCAGCAACATTCGAATCGACTATCTCCATGGCATCCGGCAAGCCGTCCAGCACCTGGCGGCGTTGCGCCATGAACGCATTGCGTTTATCACCGGGCCGCTGGCGCTCAGATCCGCGACCGCGCGCCGGGAAGCGTTTGTCCAATCCATGAACGAAATCGGTATACCGGTGGACCCGCAGCTAATCGTGGAAGGAAACCACACCCTGGAAGGCGGGGAGGCCGCGTTTGAAAAATTGGTGCGTCTGCGGTCGCGGCCGACCGCGGTGCTTTGCTCCAACGATATGACTGCCATGGGAGTAATGCACAAAAGTTACGCGGAGAAGATCGCCGTTCCCCAGGATTTGTCGGTCATCGGATTCGACAACATTCGCATCGCCCAATACATTTTGCCACCGCTGACCACGATTGAAATGTCTCAGACGGAGCTTGGCCGAATGGCGTTCCAAGCGCTGTTGCAGGACGTGCAACGCGAGAAGCCTGACCCCAAGGGCACGGAATATGTTTTGAAGACCAGCCTCGTATTGCGCGAATCGACGGCATTGAATCATCGGGCAACGGCTCGACCCGTAGAGGCATAGAGCCGTAGGCAAGAGAGGCGAGTCCATGGGCATTGCGTATTCCAGCTGGAGACCGCGGCTTGCTAGCAAGCACGCTGGCCTCATCCTTGCGCTCGCTCTGCTTGCTGCCATTCCCGTTTTCTCTCAATCCCGCGAAGTGTTTCGCCCCGATCGCATGGATACCGTTCTATACGGTGTCGCGTATTACCCGGAATACATGCCTTATGAGCGGACGGACGAAGACATCGCCCTGATGCAAAAGGCGGGAATCAGTGTTGTGCGAATCGGCGAATCGAGCTGGGGATTATGGGAGCCTGAGGACGGAAAATTTGAGTTTGCGTGGATGGATCGGGTGGTGGAGAAACTTCACTCGGCCGGAATTCGAATCATACTCGGCACCCCCACGTACTCGATCCCGGCGTGGATGTACAAAAAGCATCCGGAAATCCTCGTGACCCGGCTTGGAGGGCAGTCTCTTTATTACGGTTTGCGGCAAAACACGGATCTGGCGAATCCCACCTACCGATTTTATTGCGAACGCGTGATCCGACGGATTCTGGAGCACTACAAGAACAATCCCGCAATTATCGGCTTTCAAATCGACAACGAGACTTCTTCCGCATACGCGGCAAATCATGATGTGCAGGTTGGATTCCAGGAATATCTGAAATCGAAATTCAAGACAGTGGATGAGCTGAACAAGGTATGGGGCCTCAATTATTGGGGGCAGCGGCTGAACGATTGGACGGAACTCCCTCCGCGCGACGGAATTATTAACCCAGGCTGGAAGCTGGAGTGGGAGCGCTACTCCCAGTGGTTGACCACGGATTTTCTGGCCTGGCAAGTGAGTATTGTGAACGAATACAAAGCACCGAATCAGTTTGTGATGCACGATTTCGCGGCGCCGCCGAACCCGTTGGTGAACGAACAGCATGTGGCTCGGTCGCTGGATATTGCGGCTGCAAATCCGTATCACGGCACGCAGGACCAGTTTGACGGAGAAACTTCCTCAATGGTCGGCGACTACATGAGGTCGCTGAAGAATACGAATTACCTCATCACGGAAACGAATGCCGAGGCCATCGGATGGGATTCGAAGGAGCAATTTCCTCCCTATGACGGGCAACTGCGGCTGGACGTATACACGCACGCCTCCTCCGGTGCCAACATGATTGAGTATTGGCACTGGCATTCGATTCACTACGGTCAGGAAACATATTGGAAAGGCGTGCTCGGGCACGACCTGACGCCGGGCAGGACCTACGACGAAGTGAGCCGCACGGCCCGCGAACTGCAAAGGATCGGGCCGGAAATTGTGGACATTCAACGCAAGAACCAGGTTGCCATTCTCTACAGCGACGATTCGCATTACGGAATCGAGTTCATGAAGTTCAGCGACCGGGTGAATTACCGGACGATCTTGCGGCAGATGTATCACACACTCTACCGGGTGAATGTCGGCGTGGATTTTGTCTTTCCTGGCAGCACGGAGCTTTCGAAATACAAGGTGATCGTTGTCCCGCCTCTTTATGTGGCGAGTGACGCCCTGCTGAAGCGGCTGGCCGAATACGTCGACGGTGGTGGGAATCTCGTCGTGGCGTTCAAAAGCGGATTTTGCAATGAGTTCTCCACCGTGCGCTGGGAAATGGCGCCGGGGCCGCTGCGCGAAGCTGCGGGTTTTCACTATCAGGAGTTTTCGAGCCTGCAGAAGCCTTTAGAGCTGAAGGATGATCCTTTTCGCGTCGGAAGCGAAAACAAAGTTTCTGAATGGGCGGAGATGCTTCTTCTCGATACAGCGAAGGGGCTAGCGTATTACGACCAGCCATTTTTTGAGAAGTATCCCGCGATTACGCGTAATTCGTTTGGTAAAGGCACCCTGACCTATGAAGGAACAGTTTTGAGCGACGCGCTCCAGGACCACGTGATGTCGAGCGTTCTTCAGTTGGCCGGCTTTACCGGCCCGGACCAATCGCTTCCGGCGAACGTGCGCGTGAAACACGGTGTGAATCGCAAGGGGAAAACGCTTCACTACTTCCTGAACTATTCGAGCGATCCACAGGCGTTCCCGTATTCGTTCGGCGCAGGTACGGACTTGCTGAGCCAGTCGGCGGTTGCTCCGGGACAGAGCATAAAGCTGAAGCCCTGGGACGCGGCGATTGTCGAGGAGAAATAATTTGACTTTTGCACTGGGTGCCCAGCGAGTTTGCGCAAGAGCCGTCTCTATGCTTTGGCTGGTTGCTTGTTTCTGCGGGTATGGACAGGGGCCGGCGCACGCCCAGCAAAGGCCAGACGTCGAGAGCCGCGTTGAGG
>Ga0210405_10001307_pt1 | contig 28757 bp, 16 predicted proteins | sample IncBWH11MmetaG_FD_155492 | JGI IMG/M metagenome (GOLD analysis project Ga0210405, IMG submission 155492) | Forest soil microbial communities from Barre Woods Harvard Forest LTER site, Petersham, Massachusetts, United States - Inc-BW-H-11-M | ecosystem: Environmental > Terrestrial > Soil >...
AGACGTCGAAAGCGACGTGGCCATCGTCGCCGCTGTCCGGCGGACAATCGGCGACGGCGTGCGGTTGATGCTCGACTTCAATCAGTCGCAAAGCACTGCCAGTGCGGTCGAGCGCATCCGTCGACTGCAGGATTTCGATCTGACCTGGGTGGAAGAGCCGGTTGCGGCCGAAGATCTTGTTGGCCATGGCGCCGTTCGCGAGCGTGTCCGGCCAGTGCCGATTCAAACCGGGGAGAACTGGTGGTTCCCGCACGGCATGGCGAACGCCATCGCGGCCGGCGCGTCCGACCTTGCTATGGTCGACATCATGAAGATCGGTGGCATTACCGGCTGGATGTCGGCGATGGCACAGGCGGAAGCGGCGTCGCTGCCTTTATCAAACCACACTTTTGTCGAGCCGAGCGCGCATGTGATGGCCGTCTCGGCAACGGCTTTCTGGTTCGAATATTTGGACATTGCAGGCGCCGTTCTGACCGAACGGCTGCTGCCAGTTGACGGCATGGTCACCGCGCGCGGGCCTGGGCTCGGGCTCGATTGGGACGAGACCGCAGTGGCGCGCTACGCCCTCTCGTGATGGGCGACATACTCCGCAGGCCTTACGCATCTCTGCGGGCTCGTCTCAGTCGCGACTATTCCCGGATGTCCGTCGGATTAGTACCGAGAAACGCGCTTGTGGTCATTGATGGTCGGCAACCCGGAAATTATCCAGAAATGGGCATCTGAGAGTTGGTTGAAGTTGGTTGTTGAGCTGTTGAGTCATTACCCGAACGGAGGCCAGCCGACTGTGACATAACTGTGCCACGAAACCTGTTTTTGCTGCCAAAACTGACTATACTGACGCGGCGGGTTTGTTGATTCGACGCAACTTATTGAAAACAAAAATGGGCCCGAAGATTCCGGCTTATATGGCTCGTCCGCTTCTTTTTTCAACGAGTTGCAACGCTCTCGACCAGATTTTAGGCCACAGTCTCGCGCTCCCTCCTACTGAGCGCTGCCTGCGCGAGGCTTTCAGAACTGCATCTATACTTCCGGCATTCTGATTGCGAAAACCATAAAACGTGGTGGCATTCTAAAATATCGTTCAAACTGGGGACGTCACAGGCAGGAGCGTCTTGGATTGGGCAAGAACACTTCGAAAAGAGTTGTCGCGGCGCCCGATCTTGTCTTTGGTTGTGTGCGCCATTCGCTGCATCCTCTCAAATATAATATACCCTACAGTATATTCGAAATCGCAAGCCCAATGAACGCAAGCCCTGTGGCGCGGCAAAAACAGACACGAGAGATGCATCATACAGTGCCGTAACTACATCTTAATAATTGTTTTCTTGACAAGCTAATTATCCACATATATATCTCGCAAACAGAAGGGCGTTCGCTCATCGAGCCAGCTTCTTTGAGGGTGCCTTGACGATGAGCCGGTAAAGACGCCCTTCTTAAACTATTGCTCCATTTCGGGAGAAATGGTGAAAGAACCCGAGCCTTCGAAGAAACGTAGAAGCCCACGGGCTGCTCTTGAGATGCCTGTGCTGATAAGAGCAGACACACGGGATGGCAGACTTCTCCAAGCGCAAGGATTCACTTCAGTCGTAAATGCTCACGGCGGGCTTCTCGGATCGGCTATTGAAGTTGTTGTCGGTCAGCGATTCGTCCTTATCAATCCACACTCCAGAAACGAGGCTTCCTGCTTGGTTGTCAGTGTTAGCGGCCCAAAAGAAGCGGTCTACGAAGTCGCATTCGAATTTGAGCAGCCGAATGCTCAATTCTGGCCGATCAACTTTCAAGAACAGTCCCAAGCATTTGGGGGCAAGGTATGAAATCAACCATCGCCGAAACGGGCCGTTTTTCTTTTACAGGCGAATTTCGGCACGTTCAAAAGTCGTTTTCAAACCACATGCATATATATGAAATCTCTGTGCCAATTTGAACAGTCCTACGGGATGGGTCGCCGTATGCTTGGACAATGGGAATGACAGACCTGACACCGCAACTACCACTTGCCGTCCCTTGCCCTACGTGTGGAGTCGATGCGGGCAAAGATTGCTTGTTGCACGCAGGCGGGCTGCGTTCTGAACCGCACATAGATCGGGCACTTGATGCGGCTAAGGCGGTTGAGACAAACGGGAACGGCCAGCCTACACCGGAATAGATCGATCTTATATCCACCTGGATTGCAGCACTGCGCAAGAGCGGCTCCCTCCGAAATGGGACAGCATGGTGTCCATCTCGATGCCATACATACCGCATGCTGCGCAGAAAGGTAAGAAAGAACCCGACAACTCAACACTGCAAGCACCAAACCTTCAACCCAGTCTCAAGGATCTTCTTAGGAGCTCTCGGTTACGCGTGGGATTCTCCTTCCGCGAAGCTTCCGGCATGAGCCGGCGATTGCGAGCGCACTCGCAGACGATCTCTATTTTGCGGCGCCAAGCACTCTTTCCGATTGCGAAACGCTGTCGGCTCCTCCACGGCACATCCAAAAGATCATCGCACTGTGCATTCTGTACTGCATCGACTTCCACAAATTTCTCAGCGTGTGCGGACTCCCGCTCGACCAGGCTGGGCGCGATCCGATTCCAGACGAACTCGTTCCTCGGCGGGTCCCAAGCTTACATCAAGGTCTCCGCGCTGCAGGCGAAAATGAAAGCCTCCAAGAGCCAAGCGACTTCTTGGGGTCCCTCACGATGCAATGGGAGGAAGTTCCGTTTTTCCTGCGATATTCACTCAACGAACTCACCGGCCTCAAGAACTTCTCGCCTTCTGATGTGTTCTGGGTGGGCGGAGATAAGGCGCCGAGCTATCCCTTACTCATCAACGCCACATTTATTGTCGTCAACCGCCGCGTCAAGAATCCCGTCCAATCCAAAACCGCCTGCGAACCGCCGCTGTGTCTTCCTCTTAAACGGGACGGCAGCTATGTTTGTGGTAGTTGTATTCTGCATCAGGGGAACCTCGTCTTCCGCGCTTACCCTGGCGGGCGACTCACCACGCAGCAATTCAAGAATGGAATTGACGCGGAGGTAATTGGACAGGTTACGACGATTCTAAGGCGAATCCATTGACAAACCGAATCCAAATGTAAACGCAGACGCTTCCGTTTTCCTTTCCGTCTTAAACCGCCTTGAAACGGGCGGCTCTCTGTGAAGTAGAGTAGATGCGCTTTGGACTTGTGAGTTTTACGGCCAAGGAGCTGAATATTCATTTTCGTACCAACATAGAGATCATTTGGCGGCTTCTTGCCAATTGATTTTGCAAGCGACCGAGAAGGTGAACACTCGAGAGTTGAACCTCGAAGTGGGGATAACTTCACAAGAATCGACTCCGAGATTCGGGGCGATTCAGCGGCTTCTCGCAAGAGATCGGCACATGTTAGCTACGGCCTCTCATCCCTTGATTCCCGCTCAGACTGAGCCGTACATTTTGTTTCGAAAAGATATAACCGCCTGAGCGTTTGCTTTCGGCGAAGGGCGGCAACTCCCGCGTCGTCGACGGCGGTCGCGGTCAGATTCAACGATTCCAGGTGGCTCAAACGGGCAAGAATTGGCACCCCCGCCGAAGTAACCGCGGTATGTGCGAGATCAACTGCACGAAGGTTGGAGAACGTCGCGAGCGCTTTCAGTCCAACGTCACTGACCTTCGTGCGCGCCAGTTCAGCATCCACGATCAGGGTTCCGATCACTCTTAGCCGCGCGAGTGCAACATCATCGCAGCGCTCCGGAGCGCTTACCGTGCGCAATATCAATCCATCCTCAGGATTTCGCGAGCGGGGAATCAGGCGCACGCCCAGTTCCTGTTCGAGGGAAGCGATCAGGCGCAGTTTCGGCCGATAGTCGCTGGCAAACGGCAACGTTGGCAGCTCGGAGACCGGAAGAGGAGGAGCTCCGCGCACCGCAGTTGCGGGCAGGCTGCTCGATGCGCCGGAAGCGATCCATAGCTCGATAACTTTGACTTCCGAGGCCGTCAGCGGCGGCTTGCCGTCTGTCGGCATGAAATCTTTGTCCTCCGGCGGCAAGTTGATCCGACGAAACAGTTCGCTATGCTTCGGGTCCCCGGCTTTGACAACGATGCCGTCCTTTCCGCCGCGCATCACGTTTTCAAAGCTATCGAGCCGGAGTTTCCCTTTTCTCTTTTCTGCGTTGTGGCAATTCGAGCACTTATTCTCAAAGATCGGCGCCACCCGCGCATCGAAAAACGTGGCGGATGGCGAGCGAACAGCATTTACGCTTGTCGGCGGCACGCTCGCGGCCTCGCTCATTGGTTGCACTTTCTTTGCTATAGCCGGCACCCTTAGCAAGGTCCGCAGCCTGCCGGGCATGTGCCGCGTCATAAACGTTTCGCCGTGCGTCAGCTTTCCGCCCTGATCGCTGGTCCAGACCAGAAGAACCAGTGAGGCAAATAGCGCGGCGCCGTAGACACGTTTGTCCCAGGCACGTAAGGCAAAACAGAACAGTAGTGCAACCGCCAGCGAAAATCCGCCCCACATGTGACTGGTTACCAGTTTTCCTTCGTAGCCTCCGCTCCATGCCAAAAGCCAGCCAAGAAACACCGCCGCAAGGGCACTGACGACCGCGAGTGCCAGAACAAATTCCGCCAACTCTCGTGCCTGGTTCCATCGACGAAGCAAGCCCGCGCATTCCAACAGCACAACCAGCAGAAAAAAAGCGATCGGCAAATGGACGACCAACGGATGAAAGCGGCCTACAAATTGGCTCAGGTCGCCGTGCTCAAGACCGTCAGGAGCAGCATGGAGCAAGGGCCAGAGCACGATCAGGAGGACTGCAGCGCCGATTCCAAGGAGTACGAACCGGGGGCGTAAGCGCATTCAGCAGCCTCAGACTCTCCGCAAGAGCGTAATTCGCCCGATTGGCAACCACTCGGCCACCAGAATATTGCCGTCACGCAAGAAAATGGCCGCATGTGGCGTGATGAACTGCCCTGGCGTAAATTCGCGTCTCGATTGCTTTCGGCGAGAACCAACCTCTCCGTTTGCGGCTTGGCCATCGCCTAGTTGGGCGATCACCCGGTACTCCCGGTCCAAGATGCATACCTGGCTGTCGAGATCCGGGCAAACCATCCACTCGCCCTGAACATGAAAGTGGCAGGGCATTCGCAAATGGGCCTCATTCTTTATGGTGCGAATATGAGCTCCGCTCAACGTGAACGCTTGAACGCGCCGGTTTCCACGGTCGGCCACCAGAAGCACGGGTTCTTTGCCTCGAGGATCAACCCACAAACCGTGCGGCGTATCGAACTCTCCATCTCCGTGGCCGGGCCGGCCAATTTCGCCCAGAAACTTGCCGCTTTCAGAAAAGCGCAAGATGTGATGCGAACCATATCCGTCCCCAACATAAAAATCGCCGTTGGAGGCAAAGGCGACATTCGTCGGCACAAAATCGATAGGCCGTTCCGCATAGGCCGAATCTTCGCGCGGGTAGCCATGTGACCAGACAGTCTTTCCGTCCAACGTCGTTTTTACGATCTTGCAGCGGTTGATATCGCAGTGATACAGAAATTCGCGGTCGGCCTCGCGGCGCACGCTCAGGCCGTGAGCCCCGCCGCGAAATTCCTCCCCAAACGCGCTTGAAAAGCGGCCATCGGCTTCAAAAACAACAACCGACTCGCCACGCATACTCGACTTGTTGACGGTGTGGGCCACATAAATGCGCCCTTGTTCGTCCTGAGCGAGCCCATGTGTATCTCCCCAAACCAGGCCATCGGGTGGCGCGAGCCAATCGTGTACGCATTCATAAGTGTGAAAGTCCGAACCAACCACCGGCAAACGCTGGCCAGACTTGTCCGAAGTGTGCACGTAGAAGCGAGGAAATGCGGCGGTAGCAGCGAATGCCGAACCGCGCGCGAGAAAAGAGCGTCGAGAAGAAGACTTCATGAGATTAGCTCCGGTACGATTTTTGCCGGAACGACTCCCGTCAATTTTTGCTCCAGACCCTGAAACTTGAACTTTAGCTTTTCATGATCGATGCCCAGCAATCGAAGCACGGTCGCATTAAAGTCACGCACATGGACCGGGTCCTTGACCACGTTGTAGCAAAAATCGTCAGTTTGTCCGTGGACGATCCCGGCTTTGGCGCCCCCACCCGCCATCCACACCGTGAAGCAACGCGGGTGATGATCCCTTCCGTAGTTTTCCTTGGAAAGACCGCCCTGGCTGTAAACGGTCCGTCCGAATTCGCCGCCCCACAGCACCAGGGTGTCATCTAAAAGCCCGCGCCGACGCAAATCCGTGACCAGCGCGTACGAAGCGCGATCCGTCGCCGTACAAAGTTTGGGCAAATTCGGGACGGCATTCGAGTGCACATCCCATCCGCGCTGATATATCTGTGTAAAGCGAACGCCGCGCTCGGCCATTCGCCGCGCCAGCAGGCAGTTGTAGGCAAACGTGCCCGCTTGTTTTGCTTCGTCGCCATACAGCGTCCAGGTGCTGTCCGGCTCGTCCTCCATATTCGTCAGCTCGGGCAAGGAGGTTTGCATCCGGAACGCCATCTCGTACTGATGAATACGCGCGTGAGTCTCTGGGTCGCCGACTTCCTCAAATGTCATTTGATTGATCGCATTCACAGTGTCGATCAGCGTGCGCCGGGTTTCTCGGTTCATGCCCGGTGGATCGCCAAGGTAAAGTACCGGCTCTCCTTGGGAACGGAATGCTACCCCGGCATATTCGTTTGACAAAAATCCGCTACTCCACAATTTTGGCGAAATCGGCTGTAAGTCTGTGCCGGGTAACGTCAGTGAATTCAGTACCACGAAAGTCGGCAGGTTTTCATTCATACTGCCGAGCCCGTAGGAAAGCCACGCGCCCATTGATGGCTTGCCAGGCACCATATTCCCCGTGTTCATCAATAGGATTGCCGGTTCATGATTGATGGCATCCGTTTGCAGCGAGTGCACCAGGGCCAATTCGTCCACCAGCCTTCCTGTCCACGGAAGCAGGTCACTCACCCAGCGGCCTGATTTGCCCTGACGAGTGAAACCCCAATGCGATGGCGCAATCGGGAAACGGGCCTGGCCGGAGGTCATACCCGTCAGCGCCTGGTTGCCTCGCACCGAGTCCGGAAGATCCTTGTCAAAAAGATTCGCGAGCCCCGGCTTGTAGTCCCATAAATCCATCTGCGGCGGGGCACCGGACATAAAAAGATAGATCGCCCGCTTGGCCTTTGGAGCGAAGTCCGGCACGTAGTGCGGCTGCAAAATTGGCTGCGAATCGCCATCCGCGCGGACAAGTCGGGGTGTCATGGCCCCGCCAAACAACGTGGCAAGACTTGCCCAGCCGAGCGTCTTGCCCATACTGCCGAGGAAATGTCTGCGCGTTGCCAGCCGCTTCCACTCTTCACGAAGTTCCAGCGGGACCGGAAGGTCGTAAACTGTGGGTCCTGCGCCGCCGTCATCACAACAGCTACCGCATTCGTCGTGAAGGTTCGATCTCATTTGTTTAGCACCGCATCAAGATTCATTGCCGCACTGGCTACCAGCATCCACGAAGCGAGTTCATCCGGATGGATCCCGCTGTCCCGACTGCTCTCGCCCACCTTTAGAAGTTCCTCTGCCCGGGACGGCCCATTCGCATAGGCACTCTGAAACTTCTTCAACGCATTTTCAAGGACAAGCTTTTCCCGTGGTTCCCAATCGCGAGCGAGCAGCACTTCGCCAAGATAATTGAGCCGCGCATCAGTCTCGGACGAGTGCCGAATCACTCGCTCCGCCAATTGGCGCGACGCTTCCAGCCATTGCGGATCGTTCATCAAGACCAGCACTTGCAGCGGAGTGTCGGTGCGTTGGCGGCGGGTGCATGCGGCATCGCGCACCGGCACGTCCAGCGTGTCCATGTCGGGCATCGTGGCCATTCGTTTCCAAAAGGTGTAAAGGCTGCGTCGGTACAAAGACTCACCATGGTCTTGCGTATAGCTTTTTGTGTCGCTGCCTTGATGGCTTCCGGCTTCCCACACTCCAGCCGGCTGATAGGGTTTTACGCTGGGGCCTCCAATTTTTTCTACCAGCAGACCGCTAGCCGCCAACGCCGTGTCTCGAAGCATCTCGCCATCCATCCGATAGCGCGGGCCGCGCGCCAGCAATCGGTTCTTCGGATCGATTTCGAGCAACTGCGGAGTCACCCGCGCGGATTGCCGGTAGGTCGCAGACAGCACCAATTGCCTGTAAAAACGCTTTACGTCCCAGCCGTTCTCGCGAAAATCCAGCGCCAGCCAATCAAGCAGTTCCGGATGGCTCGGACGCCCTCCCATCACTCCAAAATCCTCGGTGGTCTCGACTAGGCCTGCGCCAAACACCTCTGACCACATCCTATTGACGGTCACCCTTGCCGTTAGTGGATTTGCCGTGCTGACTGTCCACTCCGCCAATCCCCGCCGGTCAAGCGGCGCATTCGCAGGAAGGGCCGGCAAAAAATGCGGCACTCCAGGCCGCACGCGCTCGATCCGCGCACCGAACGCTCCGCGCGCCAGTACGTCTGCGTAGGGTAGACCCGGCGCCTCTTCACTTACCAAAGTGATCGCGCCATCTTTCGAAAGTCGATCAAGTTCCTCATTCAAAGGTGCGACCTGGGCTTTGAGCTTTTTCGTCGCTTCATCGCGCTGCTCGAAGTAAAACTCGCTGACCGTATGGAATTCGTCCTCCGACCAGCCAGGCATCGGTTTTTGGATGATTTCTGCCACATAATCCTCGACGGGAAGTCGTGCCGCTTCCCCCGCCGAGAGTGCCCGCTGAAAGAACCGGAAATCCTGAAAGGCGGACTGGCGCAAGGGCTCCGAGTCGGGATAGGTGCGGCCAAATTCCAGCGGCGAGGTGATCCGCGTGCTTCCTTGCAGAGAATCCTTGATGATTGTCAGCTCCTGCGGTCGTCCATCTATATACAGCGCGACGCCTGCAGCCTTTCCTGAGCCGTCATAGGTAGCCAGTACGTGATTCCAGCGGCCAACAGTTAACACTCGCTGCTTTGTTTCCACTTGAATCGTGTTATCCGGCATTTCGTGCGCCATAACGAATCCAAGCTTGCCCTTGCTCACTCTCAGTTGCCACCCGCGCTGCTTTTGTCCCGCATCCGCGGCGGACAGAATGACACCCGCCGGCTTTTCTTCGTCTTTCGCTTCCAGCGATCGCAGTTGGGGTCGCAACCACGTTCCGACACTGAACGCCTGATTTGTCTCTACCTCGCCGGTGTTCGGCAATTCCAGCCTGGTGCTGATTTCCATCCGCATGTACGGCCAGAACCAAGTACCTTCACCCCAGACTATCGGTGCTCCCGTTGCCGAGACGTGTTTTTGCAATGTCCTAGGCGCTGAATCGACGAACGTCGATCCTTTTTGCTCGTCGAAGCGCAATCTCACCGCGAGGTCCTCCGAACTTACGGGAACTGCGATTGCAGTGCGCTCCGGCTGGCCAATCCAGGTAGAAATCAGCTCGCGAGCTTGTTCGCGGCGAAGAGCCAGTTGCCGCTCGAGTTCCGAGCGTTTCGCCAGGGCTTGTTCGTAAGCTTCGCGATTCTCTGTCTTAGGAAGTCGAAGGAAAGGGGGCCAGTCATTGCGATCATCGTTCGACGGAATTTCGCTCAGATTGTTAAAGAACGCGGTCAGCCGGTAGAAATCTTTTTGCGTGATGGGATCAAATTTGTGGTCATGGCAGTTTGCGCAGCCCACCGTTAATCCAAGAAACGCCGCGCCATATGCTTCCGTCCGTTCTCTCTTGTTGTTGACTCGCAACTCTTCAATTAACGTGCCGCCTTCACCGCTGCTGATTCCTGCGCGCAGGTACGCCGAGGCCGTCAAGGTATCCAGGGTTTTCACCGGCAGCATGTCTCCGGCAAGTTGCTCTCGCACAAACTGATCGAAAGGCTTGTTCTGGTTGTACGCCCGGATCACATAGTCGCGGTACGCCCAGATACTCCTGAAATTATCCAGATGCAGACCATGCGTGTCGCCATACCGGGCAACGTCCAGCCAGTAGTGCGCTCGATGCTCGCCGTAGCGGGGACTGGACAGCAATCGCTCGACAACCTGCTCATATGCGCCGGGCGCGGAATCGGCCACGAACGCCTCCACTTCTTCCGGGGTCGGCGGCAACCCCGTCAAGTCATACGTCACCCGCCGGATCAAGCTCCGCCTATCGGCTTCAGGAGAAGGTGACAATCCTTCTTTTTCCAGCCGGGCCACTACGAAGTTGTCAATTGCGTTCCGCACCCATTCGCCATGCGTTACCACCGGAATCGCCTGATGCTTTGGCGGAAGGAATGACCAGGGATCCTCGTACTGTGCCCCCTGTTTCACCCACTCTCTGAGCAGCGCGATCTGCTCTGGTTTTAATGTCTTGTGCGCTTCCGGCGGCGGCATGCGATCCTTCGCATTCTTCGTTTCGATCCGTCGGACCAGAGGGCTTTTGTCCGGGTTGCCGGGAATAACAGCTGGCCCATACTTCTCATGAGAATCCTGATGAGGTGCAAAAGCAAATTCTCCGCGGTCGAGCCGCAGGCCCGCTTTACGCCCTCCCGGATCTGGGCCGTGGCATGCGTAACAGTTTTCCGACAAAATGGGTTGGATCGTGTCATTAAAGGAAAGCTTCTTGGCGTTTTCCTCTGGAACAGGGGCGGGCTTTGCCTCGCCGGATCGAGCAGCAGCGAAGAAGCTCAGGCAGAGCCATGCCCCAAGCAGGCATAGAACGCCTCTGTCGAGCAGTGATATCGATCTTCGACCGCGCTGATTCAGCTCCACTTATTCTCCCCGGGCTCTTTACGGTCTGCGACGTTGCGGCTGGCCCACTATATTACACCCCCAGCTTCGAGCCAGGGAGGGGGAACGCCTCGTATGAGGGAAGAATGGCTGCAACGCTGGGACCAAATGTGCAGAGGGTTAGCAGATCGCCCAGTTGTTCATGTGTGTGGGACGCTAAAAGCACCGGAATCCAGACGGCCCAGCTCAGAGCAAACGAAACGAACAGGTAGGCGAAGGATTCTCTTGCTGAGGATGCGCGGACGTACTCCAATACCCGGCGCATAATCGTTACTGTCGGAGTCAGTCCGCCTTGTCCAGTGATGCTGACAGATGAGCTTCTGAACCAGCTTGTCAGCGACCTGCACTGGAGCCGATCCCTGCAAAGCCTGCAAGAACTGCAAATACTGCAAGCACTGCGCGAAGGATGGCGGAAAGTGCGGGGTTTGTAAGTAAAATGTGCAGGGGTCGCGGAGGTGGCATGAGAAAAACTAGGGCGCTGCTTGCGCTGTTGAGTGAAATTGTTTTTTATCGCCAATTTGTCTCGTCGATGCAAAGGACAAGAAGAAAGCCGTTCCCGTCGCACCTAGAATTGTTGAGATCACTCTATCGGAAAACCGAAAACAGGTTGTTCAAATTTCGGTCCACGGAGGGCCTGACCCTTGGGGCAAATTTCCATTAGGTGGAGGAAACGGATGATTTTGTATCCGGAGCTGCGCACCAGATCCACGCATTTCAATCAACTTCACCAACCGCCACGCAACAGGTTCAATGTCAATGACTTCAGAACAGCCGAATCTAATAGACTTCAATAGGTTGCGGAATCTGGTTCGGGACCAGGAGGTCGATGGTTCAAATCCATTCGCGTTCGACTTAACACACTCTATCATTTCCGTTAATTAATATTCAGACTGACCGTAACGCTGTGCGTAAGGGATCCAGACGTTCCCTTCAAAGTGAGCGTATACGTGCCGACCGTTGCGTGCCTGTTTACTGTGACGGTTACCGTGGTTTGGGCTGAGCTCGTGCCATTCAGTGTGACCTGACTCGGTGAGACGCTGCAGGTGGTGTTCGTCGGTGCGCCGCTGCAGGAAAATGAAACGCTTCCAGTGAACCCGGCGATAGGCGTCAGCGTAAGCGTATAGGTTCCCGAACTCGAGCGGGCGATGGTGCGCGACGCAGGAAACGCCGAAATTGAGAAGTCTTTGACGTTTTGGGTCAGAACCGCCGAGAAACTTCCCTGAAAATTCGAGTTAGAGGAGACAAATGCCGCGCTGACCGTGTGGCTTCCCGAGCTAAGCGAGCTCGTCGAGAATGTCGCCGTCCCACCCGAGAGCGCCGAGGACTGCGCTGGCGTGGTGCCTCCGTCCAGATAGAAGCTGACGGTGCCGCTCTGTGTGCCACTCACGGCTGAAGAAACTGTGGCTGTAAACACGACGGTCTGTCCTGAGATAGAAGGATCAAGATTGGAAGCCAACGTCGTCGTAGTAGCCGCGGCATTGACGACCTGGCTCAACGCGGTCGAGTTGCTGCCACCAAAGTTCGCATCGCCAGTGTAAGTTGCGGTGATGGAATGCGAGCCGGCACTGAGCGCGGCCGCCACGGTGGTCAACCGTGCAGCGTTGGATGAAACCGCTGCCGTGCCAATTTGCACGCCTCCATCTAGGAACGTCACCGTACCCGTCGCCGCGCCGCCGGACGACGGCACGATGGAAGCGGTGAAGGTCACCGATTGGCCATAAGAAGATGGGTCTATGTTGGAGCTCAGCGACGTGGTCGTGGAGCCCTGATTCACAACTTGCGCGAGCGTTGCTGAAGTGCTTGCAGAGAAATTCGCGTCTCCGCCGTAACTTGCGGTGATCGAATGAGAACCCAGTGACAAGCTACTGACAGTGAATTGCGCCATGCCGTTGGCTGGCAGCGCCGAACTGCCCAGAGACGTGGCGCCATCCATCAACGCAACGGTGCCAGTCGGCGTGCCGCTCGGCGTGGACTGAACTTTCACGGTGAAGGTGACGGACTGTCCAAAAGTGGCAGGATTCAGACTGGACGTAACGGTCGAGGTCGTTGAAGCTTGATTGACTGTCTGTGTAAGCGCGGAAGACGTGCTGCCGCTAAAGTTTGCATCTCCGCTGTACGGCGCAGTAATCGAATGAGAGCCCAGAGACAGACTGCTAACGGTGAATTGCGCCACGCCGTTGGCTGGCAGCGCGGAACTGCTCAAAGGAGTGGCGCCATCCATCAATGTAACGGTGCCAGTCGGCGTGCCGCTCGGCGTGGATTGAACTCGCACAGTGAAGGTAACGGACTGTCCGAATGCAGCGGGGTTCAGACTGGACGTAACGGTCGAGGTCGTCGAAGCTTGATTCACTGTCTGTGTAAGCGCAGAAGACGTGCTGCCGCCAAAGTTTGCGTCTCCGCTGTATTTTGCCGTGAGGGAGTGCGATCCCGGCGCCAAGGAAGAAAGCGCCAGCTGGGCGGCGTTACCTGACACACTGCTTGATCCGAGACTCGTCGTGCCATCCAGGAATGTGATCGTGCCCGTAGCGTTTCCGCCGAACCCGGGCTGCACGGTTGCGGAAAGTGTAGTCGCTTGACCAAAGGTGGACGGGTTTGCGCTGGACGAAACGGTCGTCGTGGTTGACGCGCCGTTCACCGTTTCCGTTAGCGCTACCGAAGTGCTGCCTGATAGATTGGTGCTGCCTGCATACACCGCAGTGATGGAATGCACCGCGGCAGTCAGCGAAAACAGAGTGAGCTGCGCGGAATTGCTGGAGAGACTGGCGGAACCGAGCGAAGCGGAGCCATCCATAAATGTCACCGTGCCACTTGCGGTGTTGCCCGCTGGCGGCTGAACCGTGGCTGTGAACGTCACTGCCTGGCCGTACGCAGCCGGATTCAAGCTGGAGCTGACCACCGTGCTCGTGGCCGCTGGATTGATGGTTTCGTTCAGCACAGTCGAAGTGCTACCCGCGAAATTTGTGTCTCCGGCATAAACGGCCGTCAGCGAGTGCACGCCCGCGAACAGGCCAGTCAGTGGAAATTGCACCGTCCCATTTCCAGTTAGATACCCGATCGCGCGATTTGTCGTACCGTCCACGACAGTGATCATCCCCGTCGGTGTGCCGCCGGAAGACGGTGTGACCGTGACAGTCAGAGTGATGGTCTGTCCATACGTCGCGGGATTTATGTCCGCCGTGATCACAGTGGTCGTCGACGCTTGATTGACCGTTTGCGTCAAGACCACCGAAGTGCTCGCCGAAGTGTTGGAATCCCCGTTGTACTTCGCCGTGATGGAATGCGAACCGGCGCTGAGCGCGGGCACCGAAAGCTGGGCAGCGTTGTTCGACAGGCTCGCCGTGCCAAGGTTAGTGGTGCCATCGAGAAACGTGGCGCTGCCGCTCGCTGTGCCGCCATAGGCGGGTTGGACAGCAACGGTCAGTGTCACGGATTGACCAGCCGTGGACGGATTCACGCTGGAGGTTACCGTGGTGGTCGTGGAAGCCAGACTCACTACTTGGGACACCGCCGACGAGGTACTCCCCCCGAGAGTCGAATTTCCGCCGTAAGCTGCGGTGATTGAGTGTGTGCCTCCCGCCAACGACGCGAGAGTGAGCTGCGCGGTATTGTTGGAGAGCGTCGCGGTGCCGAGCGAAGTCGCGCCATCGAGGAACGTGACGGTTCCCGTCGCAGAACTACCCGAGGGCGGCTGAACCGTGGCGGTCATGGAAACAGACTGGCCGTAAGTAGAAGGATTCAGATTCGAAACGAGCGTGGTGGTTGTGGCGGCCAGATTGACCGTTTGCGTCAGCACCGCAGATGTGCTGGCGGTCAAGTTTGCGTCGCCGCTGTATTTCGCCGTGATGGAATGAGAGCCGACCGACAGTGTAGGGACCGTGAGCTGGGCAGCGTTGTTCGAAACACTCGCCGTGCCCAAGGAAGTCGAACCATCGAAAAATGTGAACGTGCCAGTAGCCGCTCCGCTATACGCGGGCGCTACAGTCGCACTGAAGGTAACGGATTGGTTGAACACCGCAGGATTGGTGCTCGATCCGACCATGGCGGTGGTTGAGGCCTGATTTATGGTCACCGTGTCGACGGAGGAAGTGCTTCCCGCGTAGCTTGAATTCCCGCTATATTGAGCCGTCAGCGCATGCGAACCGACCGTCAGCGTCGAGACTGTGAGCTGAGCAGCGTTATTCGCAACAGTGGCTGTACCTAGCGAAGTCGTGCCGTCAAGAATCGTCACCGTGCCGGTAGCCGTACCACTGCCGGGGACTTGGATATTGGCATTGAGCGTCACGGTCTGGCCGTAGAAGTCGGTGTTGTAGAGCGCCGTGAGGTAAGTGGATGTCGCTGGCAGGTTCACGGCCTGTGTAAGCACCGTCGAAGTGCTCGCTCCAAACGGCGTGTTGCCCTGATATTTTGCCGTGATCGAGTGCGTCCCCGCCGTCAAAGTTGAGAGGCTGAACTGAACCGTGTTGTTCGCCAAGCCCGCGTTGGAGATCGCCGTCGATCCATCGTAGAGAGTAACGAGCCCGACTGCCGCGCCTCCGAATGCAGGAGTGACCACCACCGTGAACGTGACGTTCTGTCCCACGATGGACGGATTGTTGTTCGAAGCGACGGTCGTCGTCGTGGCCGCCGTATTCACCACTTGGCTCAGGGCTGTGGACGTGCTGCCTGAAAAGTTTCGGTCCCCACTGTAAGTCGCGGTGAGCGACTCTGTTCCAAGGTTAAGACTGGAAATCGTGAGCTGCGCGCTGCTGTTCGAGACACCGCTCGTTCCGATCGACTGTGAGCCGCTGTAGAAGGTGACGGTTCCCGTCGGAGTCCCACTGGAAGTGAGCTGAAGCGTGGCTGTTAGCGTCACTGGCTGATTGTACGAGGACGGATTCACGCTCGATGTGAGGACAGTCGTTGTGGCTGGTGGGCTGACAACCACTTCCGTTTGGAACGAGCTGCTTGCCGCGTCGCTGGTATCGCCGCTGTATTGCGCGTTGATGAAGTGATTGCCCGGCGCCAAAGTAGATATGGAGAACGAGGCGGCGTTGTTCGTGACCGTTGCTGTTCCGAGAGTCGTGACGGTGTTCGTGCCGTTGATGTAATTTTGATCTACAAACGTTACCGTGCCTGTCGGAATGTTGCCGAACGTGGGTTTGATGGTTGAACTCAGTGTAATGGACTGTCCAAAGCCAGGAGTATAAGAACTGGAGGCGATATACGTCGTGGTTGCAGCGGGATTAACAGTCTGCGTAAAACTCCCGGTGCTGGCCCCGAGATTTGCATCACCGCTGTATTTTGCTGTGATGTTGCGCGCGCCCACGCCGATCGTTGTGGGATTGATAAAAACCGAAGCATTGCCCTGGACTACGCCAGAACCAATTTGCGTGCCATTGTCGTAGAACGTTACAATGCCACCGTTGGAGAGGAAGTTATAAGTGGATTGGATCGTCGCGGAGACGCTCACTGACTGACCGAAAGACGATGGATTCGGGTTGGCTCCGACGAGCAGTGTCGTGGGGGCCTGGTTGACGGTCTGCGTCAGCGCTGCGGATGTGCTCGCCGTAAAATTCGCAGTGCCGCCATACTGTGCGGTGACCGAGTGTGCCCCAGCGAGTGCCGAGCTCACGGTAAATTGAGCGGAACCGTTGGAGAGAAACCCGCTCGAGAGAACAGTCGTGCCGTCGTAGAAAGTGATCGCGCCGCTTGGATTAGAACCCGCGAAACCCACCACTTTTACGGCGCCTGTGTAAGTCACGGATTGCCCGTACACGGACGGATTGGCGCTCGAGGTAACCGTGGTAGTCGTCGCGGCCGGTGTTACGGTAACCGAGATCCCTGGGGCCGAGCTGCCCGAAAAGTTCGTATCGCCGAAATAGGTCGCGGTAAATGAGTGCGTTCCAACAGCGGAACCGGTGACGGTAATCTGCGCCGCATTACTCAAGACTGGCGCGTTCTGCCAAAAATTTCCGTTGTCGTAGAAAGAAACTGTACCGGTGGTGATCCCGCTGGCGTAAGAAGGTTGCACGGTCGCGGTCAAAGTGACCGCCTGGCTGTACGACGAGGAACTCAGGCTCGAGCTTAGAGACAGTGTGGTGGTGGCCGGATTGACTGTTTGCGTTGCAACCGGCGAACCGCTGCTGGAGAAATTTGCGTCACCGCTGTAGAAGGCGGCGATCTGATGCGAGCCAATCGAAAGGTTGGAAACCACGGCCTGCGCACTATTGTTAGAAAGTGTCACTGTCCCCAGGTTTGTAGAAGTGTTGAGGTCCATGAAGTTGACCGTGCCGGTAGCGGTGCCCCCGTATGGAGCGTGAACTGTAGCTATCAACGCCACCGCCTGACCCGATCCGGAAGGATTCGGGTTCGAGATCAGCGAGGTGCTCGACTGCACTTGCAAAACAGTCTGCGAAAGCACGTTCGAAGCGCTGGCCACGTAATTGGAATCGCCGCCATACGACGCCGTAATCTGATGAGTACCCACGTTAAGGTTGCTGGCTTGGAAGTACGCCTGGTTGGCGTTGATGGGAACTATGCCGAGAGACGTGTTTCCGTCTTTGAAGGTCACCGTTCCTGTCGGCAGCGGAAATCCAGAGACTCCGGAAATCGTGGCTATGAACGTTACTTGCTGGCCAAACGGAGATACGGAGCCACTGCTCGAGGTCAGCACCATCCCGGCGACGGGCGATTGCAGGACCACGGAATACCCGCCGTTGGTGCCTAGAGCAACGATGTCCTGCCGGCCGTCTCCATTCAGATCAGCGAGAAAGAGGAAACCGGCATACGGGATGCCGGATAAGCTCTGGGGATTCTGCGGCACCACTGCGGAAAAGCCGCCCGACCCGTTGCCTAGCAAAACGGTAATAGAACCGTCGGTCCAATTGGCAGTCACAATATCCAGAATCCCGTCTCCATTCATGTCTGCAGCCGCAACGCTCGTCGGCCCACTTCCGACAGGAACGGGAGCTTGAGTCGCGGAAAAAGTACAATTCGCGGCCGCCAAGGTCGAGCAGCCCTGATTCAAGTAAATGGTCATGCTATTCGCGCTCTGGCTGACAACCGCGAGATCGAGTGCGCCGTCCCCGTTGAAATCAGCGGCAACAATGCCCCCAGACGGAGTACCAGTGGCAAGAGAATTTGCGGTCGGTGTAAACGTTCCGTCCCCATTACCCATGAGGATGGTTACGTTGTTCTCGCCGGCGTTAGTCACGGCGAGATCGATGAAGCCGTCGCCATTAAAATCACCCACTGCGATATGCGACGGCTGGTTTCCCGTGGCGGGAGACGTGGCTGTGGGCGTAAAAGTCCCATCACCATTTCCCAAGAGAATGGTGAGCATCGAAGGTCCCACTGGACCTGCCTGCGGGAAGCACATCGTGGGGTTTGTGCCGCACACATTCGCGACAGCGAGGTCCGACTTGCCGTCTCCGTTGAAGTCGGCGACTACAATCTGGCCGGGGAACGCCCCCGTGGCGGGAGTAGAAGAGCTGGGAGTAAACGTTCCATCGCCATTGCCCAGAAGAATGGTCAGCGTGTCGTCTTTCGCGTTCGAGATGGCCAAATCGAGTTTTCCGTCGCCGTTGAAGTCCCCCGCAGCGATCGCCCAGGGTTTGTTTCCCGTCGGATACGAAATCGTTTCAGCAAAGGTACCGTTTCCGTTGCCCACCAGAATGGTGACGGCATTTGCGATCTGATCGATGCTTGCGAAGTCCACGTTACCGTCGCCGTTGAAGTCCCCCGCCACCACCCCGGTCGAGCTGTTGCCCAACGGGAAACCCAAATTGCTGGATACCCCGATCGAGGAAGTCGCATACGTCAGCGGCAAAGAAACCGAGTTGGAAATCGCTCCCGAAACGTTCGTCACCGTAACTTGCAGGGTTCCTTGCGACGCGGTAATGGCCGAGGAAGAAAACGTGGCCACGATTTGTGTGCCGGAAGCGTTCACAGTGGCGGAGCTCGACGGAACTGAACCGACACCGGCTCGCGTGAGGGTGACCGTCGCGTTTTGACTGAAATTTGCGCCAGCCAGTGTCAGCGTAAGATTCGCTGATCCAGGTGTCGCCGCTGCAGGAGTGATTTGAACAACGAGCGGAACTGCCGTAGTCGGAGGCGCCTGAGCAAAACTGAGTGTGCCGGCCAGAACTGCTATGCACACTGCGGAGCAGAGAATAAGCTTCAGCATGAGGCCTCCACGTTGACGACTGCGAGAGCTGGTTCGTTGACGTTTCACGTGGAAGCTCAACAAGCCTCCACCAAGATGAAATTCATCGCCCTGAATCCAGGACGCAAACAGAGCGCACCGGATAACAACTATTCTGAAGGCTGCACCACTCCAGAGGAACCCCTCGACGGTACTCTCACCGTCAATTAATTAACTGTTCTAAAGAACACGCCCCTGTACTGGAGGGCAGGCGAATGACGGCGATCTGTCACTTAGTGGGGAGAGCTCGCGTTGGGTCGCGGCTTGGTTCTACGAACCTTACTCCGATGCCCCCACGGCGAGCGGTATTCCCAGCCCGGGGCTTTTGCACCCAGAAGAAATGTACGTGCAGATGCGCGACGCCGACAAAGCTGGCTTGCAAATCGCTGTACACGCGATTGGAGACCGGGCGATTCGAAGATTCTCGATATGTTCGAAAAACTCGAAACCGAAAACGGTGCCTTAGACCGCCGCTTGCGCATCGAGCCCGCTCAACATTTATCTCCGTCGGATCTGCAAACTCCGCGTTGTCGCTTCCGTGCGGCCGTACCACGCAATCGATGGCGGCATCGGACCACTCGAGGGGATCGATTTCCGGCGTTTCCAATTGGAGGCTGTGCTTCTTTATTTGCGGAAGCCCGGTCCGTAGAGGATCTTGCCGGGGCGCGCGCCCGTGTGCTTGCCATGGTCGATCACAATCTGACCGTTCACGAGAACGAAATCAATTCCGTCTGGCGTCACATTGGGATGGTCGTAGGTTGAGCGATCCTGGATTTTGTCGAAGTCGAAGATGACGGCGTCAGCCCACATGCCTTCACGAACGAGCCCGCGGTCAGCGATGCGCATTCGCGTCGCAGGCCACGACGTCATCTTACGAATGGCATCCTCAAGCGTAAGGGTATGCGTCTCGCGCACATAACGAGCAATCACGCGAGGAAAATTTCCGTAGCTGCGCGGGTGAGCCAGGCCTAGCGCGTCATCGCCACCAGGCGTGAGGGCGGTTCCGGCGTCGCTGCCGATGCTGGTCCACGGAAACTTGAGCGCGGTCTCGATGTCTTGCTCGCTCATCATGTGATAAATCGCTAGTACTCGGCCCGTCTTCGCCTGCGCCACAAGATCGAAGGCGGTGTCGGCAGGATCCTTGTTGAGTTCCTTGGCGATGTCCGCGATGCTGCGTCCCTGGAATTGTGCGTTGTCGGGATTCTGCGCGTTGACCAGGATCACGTTCTGCCATCCGCCGGAAGCCTCAATGATGTTCCACCAGCCTGGCGAGCCCGTGACAATCTCTTTTTTGAGGCGGGCGCGTATCTCCGGGTCGCCCAGCCGTTTGAGGAGTTCTTCCTTTCCGCCTTCATGCGCCCACGAAGGGATTGTTGCCTCAAGACCCGTGCCGCCTGCGGTGTAGACGTAGAGATCGGCGGCCACATCCACTCCTCTGGCGCGAGCCGCGTCAATGTGTTGTCCGGCTTCCTGCATCAATCTGCCCCACCCGGGACTGTAAGCGGCCTTAAAATGAAACACTTCGCCGGGCAGTCCACCCTTTTCCGCTATCTCGATAAGCTCGTCCACAGATTGGACGAGTTCCTTGCCTTCACCGCGCATGTGGCTGGCATAGATGCCGCCGTATTTTGCAGCTACTTTGGCCATCTCGATGAGCTCAGGAGTCGTGGCGTAACTGCTCGGCGGATAGATGAGCGCCGTGGTCATGCCCATGGCGCCATTTTGCATGGCGGTTTCGAGAATGGCTTTCATCTTTAGGAGTTCGTCGGGAGTTGGCTGGCGCGAGTCATAACCGAGGATGGCGATCCGCGCCTGCGTTTCGGAAAAGTAACTGCCGAAGTTCAAGCTGATTCCATCCTTCTCGATCGCGGCCCAGTAGTCGCGGATTTGCTCTGCGGGAACCGGGAATCCCCCTTCCCCGCCAATCGCGGTTGTAACTCCTTCCATCAATTTGTTTTCGGCGAGACCGTTCTTCGCGAGGGCGATGCCAGACTGATCCATCATGTCGATCCAGCCGGGACTAACGTAGTGGCCACGCGCATCGATTTCCGTGCGGCCATGGCCCTGAATCTTGCCCAGTTTTACGAAGCGGCCGTTCTTGATGGCGACATCCGCGAAAATGCACGGATTGCCCGCCCCGTCGAGGACGCGCCCGCCGCGAATGACGATGTCATAGTCGTATTGTTCCGGAGCGGTGTTCTGAGCGCGGGTAGCCGCCGCGAAGACAAGGCCGGCCACAACGGCGATGCAAGAAAGGAAACACTTTTGATGACGTCGCACGGTTTCTCCTCAAAATTCTTTTTACCACTGAAACTCACGAAGAGTTGTCAGCGGTTGGCGCGAATTACGTTTCCGGCAAGAACTCCTGTCGGCTGTCCCTTATCGATGGCCAACTGTCCATTGACGAAGACGTATTCCATTCCTATGGCATAGGAAAGTGGCTTGGCAAACGTGGCGGTATCGGCGACGTTCGCGGGATCGAACAAGACAAGGTCTGCCGCTAATCCCGGAGCGATGCGGCCGCGGTTCCGCAATTTCAGTTGGTTGGCGGGCAGGGAAGTCATTTCGCGGATTGCGTTTTCGACGCTGATGACTCTTTCTTCGCGCACGTATTTCGCCAGAATTCGCGGAAAGGTTCCAAAGGTTCTAGGATGCGCATACGTGGAGATTGCCGGATTCATGGGCTCGGCGTCCGAGCCGATACTCACGAATGGAGCACGCAAGGCCTGCTGCTTTTGCTCTTCATTCATGCTCTTGGGGTCCACGTCGACTCCGCTTTGCTGCACCAAATAAAAGAAAGTGTCCCAGACATCCGCGCCGCGAAGCACTGCGATTTCCTGAACCGATTTTCCTTCATACCGCTTGTCCACTTTTGCCGGAACCTGAACGACGAGGACGTTGTCCCAGTTCTTTCCGACGTGGTGATACCAGTTTTCCCAATCGGATGTCGTCTCGACCTCGTTTCGAAGCGCGACGCGAACTTTGGGGTCTGAGAGCGTCGGTAGGAACGCTTCGGCTCCTTTGGCGTAATGCTTCGGATGGATAAACGACCCAAGGCCGATGCCATTGCGAATGTAGGGGTAGACGTCGGCGCTGACATCGACGCCGCGATCGCGCGCGGATTGAATGAGCAGCAGAGCTTTTGTCATCAGGGGCCAATTGTCTTGGCCGGCAGCCTTAAGGTGATAGATGTGGACGGAAATGTGGGCTTCTTCTCCGATGCGAATGGTTTCCTGAATAGCTTCGAGCAGCTGTCCGCTCTCATTACGCATGTGAGAGAAGTAGACGCCCCCATACTGGGCGGCGACTTTTGCAAGCTCGATAATCTCCTTCGTTTTGGCGTAAGTGCCCGGGGGATAGATCAGAGCCGTGGAAAGCCCGATGGAGCCGTCCTGCATGGCCTTGCCGACAATTTCTTTCATTTTTGCCATCTGGTCAGGCGTGGGCTCACGGTCCTCGTCTCCGAGAACGACGCGGCGGACTTGGGCGGCGCCGACGTTGTGGATCACATTGATGCCGATACCTTTTGCGTCGAGCATGCGGTCGTATTCTTCGAACGTAGTCCAGTGAGAAATACCAGCGGGCAGATTCAGTTCCTTGAGGGTGCGTTCATCCTGAGGTGCCATGGAATCGCCCTCGCCGGCCATCATGGTTGTGACGCCCTGGAACAATTTGCTTCGTACCGCGAGGGGATCAAGGAGGAGGGGAAGCGTAGTGCCGCCCATCATGTCGATGAAGCCCGGAGCGAGGACCATTCCATGAGCATCGATGACACGCGTGGCAGCCCGCTCAGAGAGATTTCCGATCTCGACAATGATGCCGTGACGGATGCCGACGTCGGAGAGATACCAGGGATTCCCAGAACCGTCGATGACATGCGCGCCGGAGATGACGAGATCGAACGCGTCCGATTGCCCGAAACCGGACGGAATTGCGAACAAAATCAGTCCCAGTGTTAAAAACCCGCGACGTACCATGCTGTTGCCTCCGCGAGATCAGTGCGATCTCTTTGATCGCGTCGAATTTATCCCGTCCGTTGAAGGAGTCAGAAAGAGAAGAGCGGCCACATCGTGTGGCCGCTCTCGATCATGCGAATGAAGGTCCAATCCTAGAACTCGAACCGGATTCCTATCTGGCCTTCACGGCCGGGGATGTACTGCGTAGTGCTGCCAAATGCCGGCATTGTGCCCTCCAGGCCCTGCACCGCAGCAGTATTTCCACGATTGAAAAGGTTGAAGAATTCGAAGAGGACCTGAGCCTTTACTCTCTCTCCGATGTTGAAGCGTTTGGCCAGGCGCAGATCCATGTTGACAAATGGAGGCGCCGTGTTGATGTTTCGGGCATATTGCGATCCCTGTCCAGCAAAATTTAGCCCCTCGCCGTTGAACAGACCATCTCCATCGAAGTCCGGTCCGCCGTTAGGTCCTCGTGTAAAGTGAAATCCACTCTGCGCTCGGAAGATCCCCGAAAGTTCCATCGTCCATGGAAGCTGCAAAATGCCGTGCGTCAGGAAAGTGTGATTTAGAGACAGGTCGGATGGGCCTTTGTCGATATTCGCGCCGTTGTAGAAGGTTCCGGCCTTTGGGACAGGGTTGCGGTTGCTATTGATAAAGGGGCCGTTCGCGTTGGTTTGTCCTGTGTTGGCATCGGTGACCAAGGGAACGGTGCCGACGAAGCTGTCCGACAAGCCCGCAATCGCCAGGAAATTCACGCCTTGGCCGCTCTGAATCTCAGAGGTTAGGTTTGAGTTCAATACATCATCGACGGCATGAGTGAACGTGTAGTTGGCTTGGATCGTAAAGTGTTTCGACATCCGCTTTTGAAAACCGACCGTGAAGCCATCATAGGTTCCTGCGCCCCACGGGCCGAAGCTTTCAATCCTTTTAGGTCCAGTTCCCGGAACCAATTCGTTACCGTGACCGGGCATCCGCGCTTCAAACGCAAGATTCGTCGCGCGAATTGTCAAAATGTTTACGATATCCTTATGGTAGTAGTCGAATGTGAGAACCATGTCGGAGCCAATCCCGCGCTGTATGCCCGCGTGAAAATTGCGAGTATAGGGGACCTTGAAATTGGGATCGACACTGATGGGGACAAGTCCGGCAGTCCCGTTGATCCCCGAAATTGTAGTGAGATTGCCGAATGGATCCCAAGTCCAATAATTAGCGGGAACGGTCGGAAAATCAACCGTATCGGTACCGGCAAAATTAGCGATTGCGGCATCGGCCGCCTGCAAGAATTGGTCGGGGGTGTAACCCGAAAGTTGCTGTACATTACCCATGTTGACCACGGTGTTTGCCGGTATCGGTGCGTGGCCAGGTGCCACGACGCTATTTAGGTGATCTATGCCGTAGTATGTGGTTCCCAATGTCGCCGGCGGCGGGAACGGATTCGGACAGGGAGCCCCGGCGATCTGGGCATCCGTTAGCGAGTTAGCCACGCAGACCGTCGGCCGTCCTAGAGTCTGAAAGTAAGAGGTAAGGATGGTGGGGTTTCCGTAGAAAAGCCGCGGGAACGATAGCAGACGTTCACGCTGAATATTCGCACCGCCGAAGCCGGGAACGTCGCGCGCAACCCCCGCACGAAACTGATCGTAGAAAATTCCAAAGCTTGCATTGATAACCGTCTTTGGTGTGACGTTCCAGGCAACTCCCAAGCGAGGGGAGAAATCCGTCTTGTTGGGGAAACGCGTATCGTAATCCCAGCGCAATCCTAAGTTTAGCGTAAACTTCGGCGCGATTTTCCAGTCGTCTTGTACATAGAGGCCATTGTAGTTGTTCCGCAAACGCACTTGGTTGTCCTTCGGAGTGGGACCGGCTTGCAGGGTAATCAGATTCAATCCGGAATCAATGGGGCCAAACTGTGTGAAATCGGACTCGGTGGCGAAAAGTTGCGTAAAAAAGTTGTTGGGTTCAGCGCCGTCGACCTTGGTGTTCTGATAGTCCCATCCAAACTTCAGGTCGTGATGGCCGAACTGTTTGGCAATGTTGGTCCCGGCGGAGATGTACTTCTGGTAGAAAGCAAAGGAATTGTAACCTGGACCAAAGGAGACCTGTCCTAGGTTTCCGAATAAGTCGCCGCTGTTATACGTACTGAAGCGATTGAACAGATTGTTGGGAATTCCAGACTCCGGATGCGCAGGGCTAGTTCGGAAGGGATCCGCGCGGTACTGAAAATAGGAATTGACGATCCAGGTGTTCGCGGAACTTCCAATCGTCCAGAGGTCGTTCAGCCCGAGCATCAATGTCCGGCTGTCGAGGTTTTGCCGCGTGTCGGGCAGATTGATGGATGCCAATAGCGGCAAAAAATCCGTCACGTGAGTATTCGTATAGTTCACTTGCTCCGACACGCGGTGATGGTCGAGATTCTCGTCGAGTTTCGCACGGCCCCGCGTGTCATGCGTGAGCGAGTGCTTATCAAATGGCGTCTCAAAATTGACCAGGCTCTGAGGTAGAGTTGGGTCAAAAACAAAATTTAGGTCTCGGCTCTCCAATATGCGCTCAGCGGACCCGAAGAAAAATACTTTGTCCTTCAAGACAGGCCCGCCGACGTAGGCGGTCGGATCCCAACGGTTGAGAAAGGGCGCCCCCTTAGAGGTATTGGGCACGTCGTTTGAGTCAAATACCGAATTCCGGTAAAAGGCCGATACGCCCCCGTGCCAGTCGTTCGTGCCACTGCGAGATACGACATTTACAACGCCACCCGAGGCGTGTCCGAATTCCGCTTTGTACCCCCCTGTTACCACTTGAAACTCCATGATCGAGTCCTGATTGAACTGCGCGGAGGGCCCACCGTTGAAGTTGTCTCGGTTTGGCAGGCCGTCAATCAAATAAAGGGTGTTGCCGCCTCGCTCTCCGAGGATCGGAGTCGCATTGTCACTCGTGGGATCACTCTGCCGGTTTAGTGAAACGCCGGGAACCAACTGCAAGAGATCAAGATAGTTCCGGCCGTTGATCGGCATGTCTTCGATTTGCTGCGGCGTAATGGTAGTTCCTGTTGAGGAAACCGTTGTATCAATTAGAGGTATCGCCGAACTGACTTCAACGGTCTGGGAGACAGCACCGACCTGCAAGCTGATATCGACAGTCAGCGTGCGGTTCAATGTAAGTTCTAGCCCCTTGAATACTTCCGACTGAAAACCTTCCTTCTCGGCCCGCACTTCGTAATTCCCTGGTGGCAAAGCGGCCACTCGATATGTGCCGTCGGATTCCGTTGTCGCTGTGCGATCAATCGCCAATTCGGAATTGACGATCCGGATGCGTGCCGCGGCGATTGTCGCGCCTTGCTTATCCTTAACTGTACCTTCAATAGTGGAAGTCGTCTGCGCGGTGAGATTTAGCGCTGAAAGAAAAAGTATGAATGCCAGACTGCATGCGTGAAGCATCGAATGTTTCCAAATCGCCCATGTCCCCGGACAACACACCCTGGAATGCCCTCTGCAAATTTTCATTGTGCTCTCCTCTAACCTCCTCGGAACGGCGCATTGCGTCACCACTCAACCGCGCAAGGCGCACAATTCACTGGCATGCAACAAATGTTGCATCGGATAAAAGTCGTCCATTGCGCGCGAGTCTAGGGGCGGAGCCCGAGAATGTCAACTCAAACTTTTAGAGGTCGGTGGAAATTCCAGGCAGCGCAACAGATGTTGCATCGGTGATACACTGAATCGAAAAAAGAAATGATAAGCAGCGAAACGTAAAGCGAGGCATCTTGACTGAACGCAACGTACGTTGTAATTGCGTCGCTCTTATTGGAATATGCCTTCCGGACGCGGGGCGGTTTTTTGGTCTGGGGCGCATCACGCAGCGGAGATGCGAGGGCACTAGCGGTCAAATAGCAGTGCGAGGCGAATGAAATTGGGAAACACTGCTCAGAACTCCGGTCAGCAAGGCGCGCCCAAGGGCAACGTGCAGTTCGGGGGACGTACTCCCCTCGAGATCCGGTATGCAAAGTCCGAAAGCAAGCTCAGCGCTAGCAGGAAGAAAATGCTGGGGATGATTCTCGAGAACCCCGGGGACACGTTTTTCCTTTCATCACGCGAACTCGCGAAACGATATGGCGTGGATGCGGCGACGATCGTGCGGACCATTCAGGCGTTGGGGTATGGAAAATTCGCGGAATTTGCGGCGGACCTGCGTTCGCATTTCATCATGCGGATCACGCCGTACACGGCACTGAAGGCGGCGTCTCAGGAGAGGCGGTCGCCCGCTGATCGCATACGGCACGGTGTGGAGATGGACCTTCGCAATTTACAGGCGTTGCGAACGGGGCTGGATCCGGAGCGCATTATCGTCCTCTCGAAAATGGTGAAGCGTGCGCGGCGCATCCTGATTGTGGGTATCGACCTAGCGGCTGCGCTGAGCTGGCATCTGGCGTACGGATTGGTGCACCTGGGATTTCCAGCGGAGGCGCCCGTGGGCGGCACCGGCAATGTGCAGAGGAGGGTGCGAACCCTAACTTCGAAAGACCTGTTGATCGCGATCAGCTTTGGGCAGTGTTTGCGAGAGACCGTGGAAGCAGCACTGCGCGCTAAAAAGCAGGGAGTTCCAACATTCGGGATTACCGACAGCGAGCGGACGCCTATTGCGAGGGTTTGCGGTGATTTTTGCCTCGCTTCGGTGGCCAGCCCCTCGTTTGGCAGTTCGTATGTTGCGCCGATGTCCGTATTGGGAGCGATTCTGACTGCCTGCGCGCACATGCAGACCTCGCGGACGCTTGCCTTGTTAAGGAGAAGCGCGGAGGAAGATAAGGCAGATCATCGATGGTATTGGGTGCCGGAGAATGGGAAAGGGTTGGACTAGCAGAGAGCTTCTGACCGCGACGGCGTTGGGGATGGGCAACTGGTCCGCGGGAGCTTGGGTTTGCGCGAGAGGGACAAGTAATGACGGCCAAATCCAACGGCCGCGCAGCTGTTGGGTTTGAGTCTAACGAAGAGCAAAGGACATACCTTCTTGGAATCCTATGAAGATCGAATCCATTACTTTGCGAGAAGTTCAAATGAGGCTGAAAGCGCCGTTCGAGGCGAGCTTCGGAGTCTCGCATCACCGTAGGATTATTCTTGTCGAGGTCATCGCGGACGGAGTGAGCGGGTGGGGAGAGGTCACGGCAAGTGAGACTCCCGGATAGAACTCGGAGACTACGGACACGGCGTGGCACGTGATCTCGGACTTTGTTGTGCCCGCGCTGATTGGGAAGACGATTTCATCTGCTTCGGAGTGCCCCACGCTGCTGTCCGCCATTCGTGGCCATGAGATGGCGAAGAGCGGCGTGGAAAATGCGCTTTGGGATGCCGAGGCCCATCTTAAAGAAGTTCCACTCGCCAAGTTGCTGGGCGGAACTTTGGATGAAATTGCCAGCGGAGTTTCGCTCGGCATTCGCGAAAGTCCGCAAGCACTGGTCAAGAGAGTGGAAGAAGAGTTGCGCAGCGGATACCGGCGGATCAAGTTGAAAATCAAGCCGGGGAAGGACATCGAGTACGTGGCGGCGGTGCGCAAAGAATTTCCGGAGATTCTGCTTTCCGTGGACGCCAATTCGGCTTACCGGCTCGAAGATGCAGCGCATTTGCGGCAGTTGGATCAATTTAAATTGCTGATGATCGAACAGCCGCTGAACTGGGACGATATTTATGCGCACTCTAAACTGCAGGCCCAAATTCGGACCGCGCTTTGCCTGGATGAGTCCATCAACAATGCGAGGCACGCGCTTACCGCCATCGAGCTGAAAGCCTGCCGCATCATTAATATCAAGCTCGGGCGCGTCGGCGGCCACAGCGAGGCGCGGCGCGTAGAGCAAGTCTGCCTTACGCATTCCATCCCTGCGTGGTGCGG
>Ga0210405_10001309_pt1 | contig 28732 bp, 38 predicted proteins | sample IncBWH11MmetaG_FD_155492 | JGI IMG/M metagenome (GOLD analysis project Ga0210405, IMG submission 155492) | Forest soil microbial communities from Barre Woods Harvard Forest LTER site, Petersham, Massachusetts, United States - Inc-BW-H-11-M | ecosystem: Environmental > Terrestrial > Soil >...
CTGGCCGATCGTCCTGGCCGACTATGACCGGGTCGTCGTGACGCAAAGCCAGCCTGACGGCGCGGTCTACGTGCTGCGGCCGCCGGGTGCGGATCCCAGGGCGATCTTGCGGGCGGCCCGGCTGGTGCTGCCGGAGGATCCTTACGAGGAGCTGGCTGACCAGCTCGGCGTGCCCGCGGGGCTGCCGATGGGATAGGAGTGCCCGCGGGGGCGGGCCGGGCGGATGCCCGGCCCGCCCCGGGCCCGCGGCGCTAACGATCCTCCCGGCTCCCGTTCGGCCCTGTTCCGCAGCGATTCGACCAGCGCGGCCACGTGGCGCCGCTCCTCGGGCGTCAGCTCGTCGATGCTGGCGATCAGGAGCTCCCGCTCCGGGTCGCCAGGGTTCTCCGGCTCGCCGGGGCCCTCGTCGTAGTAGTGCAGCCCGGTGGACGCGGCAGCGGCGGCGCGGACCGCCGAGACCGGCACGTCCAGGCCCTTGGCCAGGGCGTCGATGGTGGCCGGGCGCGGCGGGCGGGCCAGGTTCCGGGTCGCGGCGAGGGTGTGGACGGTGGAGTGCGGCAGGCCGCCGCGGCGGGCGACCTCGCGGTAGGACCACCCCCGCTCGCGCAGCCGCTGCTGGATCAGCCGCTGGAGCGGGTTGAGCGCAGGCTCCAGCGCTGCGGCGGGACTCGCCTGCTCCGCAGCGGGACTCGCCTGCTCCGCAGCGGGGTTCTGCTCGTCCCCCGTGGCCTGCGTGGTCATGGCCACCAACCTAGCCCGCCTTCCTCTCAGCAAGCCTTGTCGTAATTCCCCGAGATTAGTCGGGTCCCGTCGGCATTGACTGACCCGGAATGGGTACTGTACGGTGGTGACCGTACAGTACGTTTGGCAAATAGCGTACACCAGGTCCGTGACCCAGCGCCACAGGGTGCCGGGCAGGTAAGTCCCCGGGCTGCCTGGTCCGGGGGGGAATCGCCTCAAGGAGGCAGGCACTATGTCCACTGCCATCACGATGCAAGATCTTGAGCTGGAGCACGCCGAGCTGCTCCCGGCCCGGGAAACCCTCTGCTGCTGCTCGGGCATCAGCCGGTCGTTCAACCACCAGGTTGCCATCGCGAGCGGCAATAACGTCGCGAGCGGCAACAACGTCGCCCTCTTCGCTGGCAGCCAGTCCTCCAGCACGTCCGCCGCCGGCAACGTCATCGGGTAGCACCGGGGTTGCCCCGGATTCGCGGGCCCGGCACCACAGGGGTGCCGGGCGGGTCCCGGAACCCCCCCCGGCTGCGGCCGGGAACGCGGGGCTAACCCCGGCCTGTCCTGGCCGGGGCAGATCTTCTCCGAAGGAGGCTCTTCATGTCCACTGCCGTGACGATGCAGGATCTCGAGCTCGAGACCGCCGAGCTGCTCCCGGCCCGGGAAACCCTAGGGGTCTTCTCGGTCAGCCGGTCGTTCAACCACCAGTTTGCCCTCCTTAGCGGCAATAACGTCGCGAGCGGCAACAACATCGCCCTCTTCGCGGGCAGCCAGTCCTCCGACACGTCCGCCGTCGGCAACTACATCGGGTAGTACCGGCCCGGCTCGTAACGCCGTCCTGCTGTGTATTACCTGAGGGGGATACGGAGCAGGACAGGGAGGGCCGCCCTGACTGTTCCGCCCGGGCGGCCCCCCCTGCCGGGCGGCCCGGCCCTGGCCGGGCCGCCCGGCTACTTCTGACGCCCCGTGGTGAGCCTGCGAAGGAGGAGCAGACCCGTGACCGTGGCCGCAGGCCCAGTGATCACCGGACGCCCAGCGCCCGCGCCGCCCGCGGGTGAGCCCGGGCTGGCCGAGGTTCCCTGGCTAGCTGAGGGGGTCGAGCTGCTTGGCGAGTACAAGGATTCCGGCTACAGCCGGCCGCCGTCGCTGGTGCGCCGGCCCGACGGCCAGGTCATCCAGATGTCGCCGCTGCTGTACCGGGTGGCCTGCCGGATCGACGGCTCCCGCGGCCTGGACGCCATCGCGGAGCTGGTCAGCGCGGACCTGGGCCGGTCCCTGACGGCGGATCAGGTCCGCTATCTCATCACTGCCAAGCTGCTGCCCCTGGGCGTTGTCGCCGCCGAGGGCGCCCCGGCCGCCGCGCCGAAGGCCAACCCGCTGCTCGCGCTGCGGGCGCGGGGCACGCTGCTGTCCGAGCGCGCGGCGAACGCCGCGGGGGCACTGCTGACGCCGCTGTTCCGAGGGCCCGTCGTGGTGGCCGTGGTGATCAGCATCGTGGCCGTGGACTGGTGGCTGTTCGCCGTCCACGGGCTCGGCGGCGGGGCCCGGCAGGTCCTGCGCGACCCGGCGGACCTGCTCATCGTGCTCGGCCTGTCCCTGGTCTCCGCCGTGTTCCACGAGTGCGGGCACGCGGCCGGCTGCCGCTACGGCGGCGCGCGGCCCGGCAAGATCGGGGTCGGCATCTACCTGGTCTGGCCGGCGTTCTTCACTAATGTCACCGACTCTTACCGGCTATCCCGGGCCGGCCGGCTGCGCACTGACTTGGGCGGCCTGTACTTCAACGCGGTCTTCATGCTGGCCCTGGCGGGCATCTACGCGGCCACCTCGTCCGAGGTCCTGCTCCTGGTCATCGCCTTCACGCACCTGGAGATGCTGGAACAGCTGATGCCGTTCGTCCGCTTCGACGGCTATTTCATCCTCAGCGACCTGATCGGCGTGCCGGACCTGTTCGCCCGCGTCGCCCCCATCGTGAAGAGCGCGCTGCGCCGGGGCCGCCGGGACCCGCGCGTCACCGGCCTGCGCCGCCGCGCCCGCATCATGGTGACCACCTGGGTGCTGTGCGTCATCCCGCTGCTCATGTTCAGCATCGGGTACCTGGTGCTGTACCTGCCCGCGGTCGACCGGGCGCTGTGGCACTCGGCCAGCCTGCAGGCCCATCTCATGACCGCCGCCGTGCACGGCCACCGCTACGCGATGGCCGCAGTAGACGCGATCGGCATCGCGCTGGTGACCCTGTCGCTCGCCGGATCGCTCTACGTCGTGACGGGGCTGGCACGGCGGCTCACCGCCCTCGGCCGCCGCTGGTCCGCCGGCCGCCCGGCACGCCGCCTCCTGGCCGGCGCGGCCGGCCTGGCGGCCCTGGCGGGGCTGGCCGCGTTCTGGACCCTGCAAGGGCAGTTCCGTGGCTGGTAAGCCCCGCCCGGCCACGACAATCCCGGCCTGGCCCCCGCCCGGGGGACCAGGTGGCTGTTTTCGAAGGAGGCTCCCCATGTCCGCTGTACCTGCCATGACGTCCGCTGCGCCTGCCGTGACGACGCAGGACCTCAAGCTCGAGCACGCCGAGCTGCTCCCGGTCCGGGAAACCCTCTGGATCAGCAGGCTCTACCCGCGCTACAACCCGGGGGGTCCCATGATCCACGACTATCCGGGTCACGTCGCCCGGTATGCGTAACGCCTGACGCGGCGAGGCTCCACACCCCGCACCCGGGAGCGGGGCCTTTGCGCGGCCGCAGGGGGCCCGAGAGCTGTCGATCTCGCCGGTGAGCCACCGCCCCGCAAGCTTGATGTAGCCCCCTCCAGGGGGGACCCGCCCAGCTGTCCTTCCCGGGCTGGGCGGGTCCTGTCTGTCCTCGTGCCCTACCGGTTCCCGCCTGCGCCAGGAGCGGCCAGCCTCTCCGCTTACTGGCGCAGGCGGGCCAGCTCGGCCCGGGCGGCGTCGAGGTCGCGCTCGGCGCGCTCGGCCCGGGCGCGCAGCTCGCCGCGCGACTCCTCGAGCACCTGCGCGCGGGATTCAAGCGCGGCGCGCAGCTCGTCGCGCTCGCGGGCCGCGTCGGCGCGCAGCTGCTCGAGCTCCCGCGCGGCGTTCTCCCGGGCCCGCGCGGTTTCCGCGCGGGCGTCCTCCGCGCGGGCCTCAGCCGCGGCGGCGCGCTGGTCCGCGCCCTGGGCGGCTTGCCGGTACTGCTCGGCCTGCCCGCGCGCCTGGTCCCGGTCGGCCTCCGCGGCGCGGACGATGGCCTCCGCGTCGGCACGGACCTGGCTGATCAGTTCCTCGGCCTGCCGTTCGGTCCCGGCGATCCGGGTCTCAGCGGCGCGCACCGCGGCGTCGGCGTCGGCCTCGGCACGGCGGACTGCCTCGACCGCCTCGGCATGGGCCTGGGTGATCGTTGCAGCGGCGGCTTCCTCGGCGGCCGTGACGCGGCGCTCGGCGTCAGCGCGGGCAGCCTCAAGCTGCTCCGTGTACTCGGTGGTCGCAGCGGCGAGCTGATCAGTGGCCTGGCGGGCTCGGTGCTCGGCGTCCTCGGCGTGCCGGGCCATTTCCTCGGCTGCGCCGTTGGCCAGGTCACGGGCTTCTTCGGCGGTGAGGGCGCGGCGGTCGGCTGCGGTTGCGCGGCGCTCGGCCGCTGCGACGTTCTCCTGGAACTCGGTGCGCGCCGTCGCGACCTCGACTTCGCTGGAGGTCGGGTCTGCCAGCCGGTCCAGGTGAGCGATTAGCCGGTCGATGTCGGTCCTCTGCCGCTCGCCCGCCGCGCGGACCTGGCGCAGCAGCTCGGCCCCGGCGGTCAGCGAGTACGTGACGGGCTCCGCCTGCTGGGCCTCGTTGACCACATCGCCGCGGGCCTCGGCGTCCAGGCGCTGGCGCTCGCGCCACGCGGACAGCTTGTTGTGCTCCTCCAGCTCGCAGAACCCTGGCGGTCGGCCAGGCTTGGTCGCCGGGGCCGGGGGGTTTTCGCAGCCGGGGTACTTGCACATGACCCTAGTCCCGGCGGCCTGCTCGGTCATGCTCTTGCTCCTTCACACGGTTCCGCTGCCCATGGCAAGCCTATAGGTTTCATTGGTTAAGTCAAGCGATACTGAACTAATAAAACTAAAACTAAACTAAAGTTAGTGCGGCCGTCAAGCGTCGGCGGAGTCGGTGGCGGACGCTAGCGTGCGACGCTTATGACCCAAGGAGGAGTGGCGGCTGGCGAGGGGGGAGCAGTTCGCGGACCTGCCGTTCGTTGCGTTTGTCCCCCATGGGGGACAAACGCTCGGCCAGCGGCCAGGCGTCGATGAGCCGGTAGGCCGGGCCGATCGTGGCATGTCCCACACCGCTGCTCGACGTAGTCCTCGAAGGTGGCGTGGGTGTCACGGTAGAGGGCGGGGCATCGCGGATCACCTGCAGGGGCCTTGCCCGTGGGCCCCAGAACGCCACGCGCAAGTTGTCGAGCGCGCCCGGCCCGCCACGGTCGCCAGGGCCCGCGGTGATCTCCCTCAGGTCATTGCCCGACCTTTACACCGCCGCGGCCGACGGCCCAGCTCAGCGACCGTGAGCAAGCCGACCTGGCCACCTGCGAGGCCGGCCCTGTATCTCTGTGGTCGGGTTCCATGACGCGCTGCTGCTGGAGGAATTCCTCCATGCTGCGCCGCCCGCCCCGGCGGTCATGCGGTGACTCCAGCCGGGGGTACGGCCGGCCGAGGTCGAGCAGCAGTTCCGTATGCAGGCTCGCGATGTTCTCGCGGAGCTTGGGGGGGCGACCGCTCATTCCACCGGGTGATCGGGACACTGACACCCCCCCCGGTTCTTGAGGCTATTGGGCGGGTGATCCTCATGAGGCGACACGCCCGGGCCATGGAATCGGATCTATCAGCCGTGCTAAAGCTGATAGGCCTAACAAGGCTGCTGGTCTATCTGATCTGCTAGTCCTATCAGGGCTGTATAACGCACCCTATCCCCTCCCGTCCCCTACTGTCCTGCTAGGCCTACTAGGACTATCAGGGCCGATAATCCTGAGATGCTTGCGTGATCTAGCAGGGCTGCTAGGGTACGGTGCCGCCATGGTAGAGGCACGAATGCGCGAGCCCTGGGTGATCGCCCTGGCCTCGCAAAAGGGCGGCGTCGGCAAGACGACCCTGGCAGTCGAACTGGCGGCAGTGTTCGCCGACACATCCGGCCGGGCCCTGGTGGTCGACATCGACCCGCAGCGCACGGCCGAGGAGATCATCACCGCATCGGACTCGGTCCCGTTTGACTTCGCTGCGGAAAACGACCCGCGGGTCCTCGAGCAGATGCGGACGGTCCGCGACTATGACGCGATTCTCGTCGACTGCCCGGGAAACCTAGAGGACACCGAGACGCTTACCGGGGTTCTGGCTGCGGCCACGTTCGCGGTCATCCCGATGATCCCGGAGCGGGCGGCCGTACAGCCGACGCTCCGGACAGCCAGGCTGTGCCACGACCACAAGGTGCCTCACCGGGTCGTGATCAACATGGCCGACCCGCTAAGGGGAGCGGGGCCAGTAGAGGCGGCCTGGGGCCTGCTCGACAGCCTGGAGATCCCCCGGATGATCTCGCTCGTCCGCCGCTATGTGGCGCACAGCCAGGCGCAACTCGACGGCCGGATGATCACCGAATACCGCGGTGACCGTTCCTGGTCCTCGGCGCTCGATGACGTCCGGCGGGTCCAGGCCGAGCTCCTGATCGAACTCGGGCGGTTGTGATGGCGGGTCAGCGCAAAACGCTCGGATCCCTTGTCCAAGCCGCTGATGCGACGATAGCCGCTCCCGCTACCACGCCTGATAAATCTGATAGTCCTGCTAGGGCTAGCAGGACTCCCGAGCCTGCCCAACCTGCTAAGGCTGCGGCGGCGGATATGACCATGCGCAGCTGGTACATGCCGAAGGCCTCGGCCGACCGACTGGCCGCACTAGTCGATGACGTCCACTTCGCGACCCGGCTGCCGAAGCACCTGATCATGGGCGCCCTGGTCAACGTGATTGACCGGCACCGGGCTGAGGTGGAAGCAGAGGCCCGGACAGCCGCAGGTCAGTAGGCGGCCGCCTGGTGTGCGACCCGGTCTTCGCGCTCCAGTCAGGCTGAACTTACGGCTGACCGGGTGATAACCCGCTGTATCACCCGGTCAATGTCGGCGCCCCGCGCTACCATCCGGCCATGCCAGGCGATCTTGAACGACTTCCCGCGCACACCTCCACGGCTGCGCTTCACACGGGCCCGGCGGCGCTGGCGGCCGAGTTGCTCGGCCGGGTGCGGGCGGAGCTCCCCGTGATCGGCGAGCTGGGGGAGCGGGAGCAGATCCTGGTATCGGCGTGGCTGACCGGGCTGCGGTCGGCGCGTACCCGCCGCGCCTACACCGGGGACGTGGTGGCCTGGCTCGGCTGGCTCGCCGACCGGGAGACCGAGGTGCTGGCGGCCGGGCGGGTGCACGTGGACCTGTGGGCCGCCACCCAGCTCGACGCGGGAGCATCGGCCTCCAGCGTGCGCCGCCGCCTGGCCGCGCTGTCCTCGTTCTACCGATACTGCGCGGCCCACGACCTGACCGGCCGGGTGCCTACCGATGGCGTGGCGCGGCCGGTGGTGGATCCGGACTACACGGCCACCGTCGGCCTGGACCGGGACCAGGCCCGGGCCCTGGTCGCCGCCGCCGACACCGACACCGGCGCCCAGGCGCTGCGCACCGCGGCGGTGGTGCGGCTGCTGCTGCACAACGCCCTGCGCGTCGATGAGGCCTGCGCCGCCGGCATCGCCGACCTCGGCGAGGATTCCGGCCACCGGGTGCTGCGCGTGGTCCGCAAGGGCGCCCGGAAGGCGAAGATTCCGCTCACCCCGGCCACCGTGGCCGCCCTGGATGCCTACCTGGCCGACCGGGCCCAGCGCGCCGGGATAGGGGAGTGGCGGCAGCTGGACGGGCCGCTGCTGGCCACCGCCACCGGCGGCAGGCTCCGCCAGGGCCACCTGTGGGAGCTGGTGCGCCGCCTGGCCCGCACCGCCGGGATCGGCGCGTGGGAGCAGCTATCACCGCACAGCCTGCGCCATTCGGCGATCACCTTCGCCCTGGACGCCGGCGCCTCCTTGCGCGACGTGCAGGACTACGCCGGCCACAAAGACCCCCGCACGACCCGCCGCTACGACCACTCCCGCGACAGCCTGGACCGCAACGCCGCCTACACCGTCGCCGCCTACCTGGCGTAACAGTCTTGCGGACCTGCTCGCACGGCTCCGAACCTGCTGACGCTGGGCCGTACAGTTGTTGCGCAGTCCGACAAGCATCTTGCTCTTGTAACCCTCTACCCGTCTTACAGCTTGGAGACGGGAAGGAGACACAGATGAAGAGCAAGCAGTGTCATGAAGACGAGAGCGATGGGCAGCACATCTACTGGCGAGTCCGGATCGCTATCGAGATCCTTAAGGGGATCGCGTGGGCTGTCTGGGAGGAGTTCCAGCGCGGCCCGCGGTTCCCCTGGCTATAAAAGCGAGGGCGGGTGAGCGCCACGCGCGTTGCGCTCACCCCACGCGCTTGCCACCAGCAGGTACGGGGTGCCGGCCTGATGCGAGGGTCGACGCCAGGCACCCACGTAGAGCCGCCCGTTCTAAGAGCACCGCGAGGGACCCATGACCGCCATGGGGCCAACCTGATGCCCGCTCGCTGCCCCTGCACATGTAACCCCCCTTCCGTCTATCTATGTGACAGCCATCGCCGTACTTGCGCCGGACGGACTTCATGCAACGACGGGAGAACACGATATGAGCGGCTCGCGTGATATCGAGTCCTTCATAGCTTGCTACCAGCGCAGGGAGACCTCCACAAAGCGCATGATGCGCAGTTTGCTGTCAGGGACGGGAGCGGATTGGGAGAATATTCACTGCGATGTCTGGGTGAAAGTCCTTAAAAAGTACTCTGAACCTGACTTCGTGATTGAGACCGGGCTTGACTCATATCTAAATTCTTCTATCTACCACGCTGCGAAAGAATACCTGGGTCAATATCTCGCTGTAGATCAACCGGTTGGCCTCGATGAATACGCCGACCTACTGGCTGACTCCTCTCAGCCAGCCATCGACCAGGTGGTGGAGCGCCTGAACGGGTCGGCCGACCCGAACGGCGCCACCGATGTCAGATTCGACCTGAGGGACGCGGCCAGCTGGGACAACCGTGACCTTGCTAGTGCCGTAGAAGCTCTACCGCCACGGCAACGCGCAGTGATCTTGTTCTGGGCATGGCATGAGCCGCCGCCCACTGACCGGGAGATAGCCAGCGAGTTCGGAATAGCAGAAACTACTGCGAAAACCCATCGCAGACGTGCTATGGCAAAGCTCAGAAGGACGTTGGCCGCTCCCGGGGCTAAGGAAAAGGAGGAGAGCAATTGAACAGGAACGATGACAGCGGGTCATTCGACGATGAACTGCACGCTAGCCTTCACGCGCTCCTTCACGACGGCGACTTCGGGAAGGATGAGCCTGCGGATGAAGAAACTGTGCGGCGTGAAATCTCCATGATCCTGGGAAGAGCGGATTCCTTGCCGGCTACTGTGCAAGAGCCTTCCGTCAAGGCCCCCCCGCCGGGAAACCAGAACCTGCGGCCACGCCGACCCAGTCGGCATCCGGTGGCCCCACCGACCCGGACAGGGCATCTAAGGCCGCCGCGCCGATCCGAACGAGGCGCAGTACCCGCACTCTCCTCACTGGAGGAACCTACTTCCGGCGCCGAGCTGAAGATCAACACCCGGCGGCTGGTATCGGCAGAGGGAACCGTCCCGGCCGACCAGGCGCATCACCTCATCACCACATTCGGCATCCTCGGAAGCGTCGTCTCAGGCACCGTCGGCGCGGTCCTCACCCTGCTCATCGTCCCTGCGCTCACCACTATCGCCTTCGCTGAGCTGACACTTGGGTTGATAGCGGCAATTTTCATTGCCGCTACCGGTCGGCACCGAGCGAAAGCACGGGCGGCTCCTTCAGAGACGCCACCGGTCGACGCTCAAGACGACCAGGGCAGCTGTAGGGCCTGACTTCCTGCACGTCATCTCTGATAGAGCCCTGCCGGCGTCGCCACTGTGGGGAGCTTCGGCTAGCCGCCCGGGAAAGCGAAACGAGGCGCGTTGGTGCTCGCGCCTCGTACGGCTGTCGCTCCAAGAGGGGGAACTATCCATGTCCTTCAAGAGCAAGCTGCTCGTCGAGGCGGACGGTGCGGTGCTGGCCTTGGCCATCGGTGCGACGAGAGTGCTCTCCATCGCGGTCCCCCCATCACCGCGATGGGCACCGGCTGGCGGCGGGCCGGCCTTCCTCCAATGCATCCGTGGCCCGGCCGTGTGCCCCTGGCAAAGGCACCAAACCATTCAGGGCTGTCCAAAACAGACATCGTCAACCGCGCCATCTCGCTCTATGAGTTAATTGATGCCGAGGTGAACGCGGAAGCTGAACTGATTGTCCGCCGGGATGGCCAGGACCACATCATCAAGTTGCTGTGACAACCGAGATCTCCAGCCGGGCGGCTGAGGCCGCCGCCTGGGGCGTCGAGGGCCAGCCGCCGCCTCCGGCGATCGCTGCGGCGGAAGACCGCGATAAGGCCGCCAGCCCCACGATCCTTCCTGTAGTCCCCCTCCCGCGGGAACCCGAGGATTAGCAACGCTGGCAGGCGCTGGTCCCCCATAAGGGCCAATATGGAGTAGCCAATCCGACGTACCCGAGACGCCTCCCATGCCGTTGCCCTCCGGCGTGGGAGGCGTCTCGGTTCCTGGTCTCCTAGCGGGGATGTCAGGTGCCGTTCTTAGTCGCGGGGTCGCTGATGTCTGTGGGTGGGTTGGTGTGCCAGGCCGGGGGTAGCTGTACCGGTCTGGTCGTGCCCGGGATGCCGCTCAGCGGGCTGGTCGGCGGGCACCGGATTGTCATAGCAGCTTGATGAGGAGATCGTTTCCGTCCTGGCGGACCATCAGGTCGGCGCCCGCGCGCAGCTCCGCATCCATGAACTCGTACAGCGTGATCGCCCGGTTCACGATGTCGGTCTTCGACAGCCCGGTACGGTCGTGGAGGGCCTGAAGATCGGCTGCTGCTTTGTCAACGAGGCCTACTGTGATCCGCCCGACCGGAGCCGGGGTGACGAGCATGTTGTCTGTGCTAGCGGGCAGCTTGGAGTCGTCGCGGCTCATCCGGCTCATCCGGGCTGAACCAACAGGCAGCCGGCGGCTGCGCGCGCCCGTGGCGGCGCCGGGCGGACGCCGGGAGAGCCGGCCTGGCAGTTGCTCCTCTCCGATAGGGGCGTGGCCGAATATGGCGGACCGGGCGGCCGGACGGTACCCCTGGGTGGCACCCCGGTGCGGCGCCCGCTCCCTGCGGACAGCAGGCCGGCGCGACGGCCGGTGCCCTCGGCGGCGGCCGTGGCCGCCGCGGCGGCGGGTGCGTCCGGGAGACCGAGGATGATCGTCAGCATCGTCTCAGGGGCGAGTGCGGTGCTCTTGGCGGTGAGTGCCAGGCTCTTGATGAACATGAACGTTCCCTTCTTGGAACCAACAGCCGTACCCTGCGCACGGCTGTTCGAGCCGGCCTCCGTAGCCCCGGCGGCCGGAGCTTTCTGCCTGCCGGGGCTACGGAGGTCATGATCAGGACCAGGAACGGCTGACCTGATCGGTAGTGCTGTTCTGAAAAGGGGAAGGCCGGGTAAGCCAGGCCGGGCGAGTGCGAGTCGCCGCCAAGCACTTATGCCGGGCCAGGCTCGCGAGGAAGACCTATCGGGCGCGCGCCTGGGCCGCCGGGCGCGGACCCTGCGCAGCGTGTCCTGGCACATCACCATGGGCCGCATGGTCGAAGGCCAGGTCGCTGTTATGGCCGAAATGAAGAGCAGTGCCACGGGCGGCCCTAACCGCTCGGGCTCTGGCGGTACCTGCCGGAGCCGTGGGAGAGGCGCGTACCGCAAGCCGTTGCCAGTACCGTTCCGTCTCCTGTGCCTGGAGCTTTGACGGGATGCCAGCGGGCAGGGCGGGACCGGGGTCATGTCCGGGGCTCTGTCTGCTCGCTGGCACCCTGCAGGCATTACTTGCCCCTGCGCCGGATCATGTCGGCGATGCGATCCGTCAGTTTCGAAGGGGGGACAAGCAGGATGAAGAGCTCCGCCCTGGCGGTGGGGGGCGACAGGACGGCAGGCTCGTCCGCGTCTGGCGGCTGGATCAGCCCTTCCGGGGATTCCGCCATGTCACGTGCCCGCACGCCGGTACGGGATAAGCAGCAATCCAGCCTTCATCTCTGGTCGCCGTAGCATAACTCTCTCCCTTAGTTCTCTATGTATTGACTCGCGTTTCGCAGGACGACGGCTTCCCCTCGGGGAAGCTGAGGCCCAACGATACGCCATCTAGAAGCAGGCGTCTTGCAGTTCATCAGATGGCAATGAATCTTCTCTATCAGCAGTCATATGCTGTATGAAGCCTGTGAGGATGGCCGGCCAAAGGTGGCCCGGATGACTACGCGGGGGTCCGACGTCAGGTGACTCACGGTTGGCACCTCCTCCGCCCGGGCCGGCGCCGGGGGCCGCTGTCCCCGCGATGACAGGAACACCCTAGCCCAGCGTCTTCATGTTTGGTATATTTGTTCGACAGGAGGAACGCAACCTTCCTCACCCCCGTACATGGACTGGAGATCAACCATGAACTCAGCGGGTTCTCCCGCGAGAAAAACGAGACTGCCTGATCCGCACGCCCTTGAACTGACCTCCGCAGCGGCGATCAAGATATGGCTGGAGCCGATCACGTCGCTGACAGCCGAGCCTCGCGGCAAGACCGTCATGGTTGCCCTGCAAGTAACTGTCCGCCCCGGCCGCCGCGAGCGCCCGCAGCAAGCTAAGTAGGCGCCGAGGCTATACGCAGCGGAAACCCCGGACGTCATCCGGGGCAGCTGCGTGACCTGTTGCGGCCGTACCAGGCTGATTTACCGGGCGGTTCCAGGGTCAATCAGGCCTGGCGCGCTGGCCCCGCCCGGCGCACAGGCTTCTTCTCCTGAGTCCGGCTAACTGCCTATCATCCGCGAACCGGCCTGGCTACTCCCAGGCTCACCTAGCTGATTGGCGCCAGGCGCCACGGGGGCCTGGCGCGCATCCGCGTAGACGGATCCACGAGGGTACTTGCGCAGAGATCCGGTTGCCCCGCGCCCTGGAAGACCCGCCCGATGTCGGCGCCGGGAGCAGCAGTGTCCGGCTGCGCCCTTGGATCAGGTTAAAGAGAATCATCTTGGGATGCAGAGTGCGCCCTGACCTCGGCGATCTAGCCCCGCGCTCGCCGGGAGCAGCAAATTGCTGCTTGCGCACCGACTTAGGATATGCTTAATATTACAGAGGTTGCCCACAACAAAGCTGCGAAGCTCTACAATAGCCGACGGCTTCACCGGCAACAGCAGGTAGTTCTGCTTACAACGAGGCACTGGTTGGTGGTGCGGCAAGAGGAATCCGTGATCCGGGTACCTCACCTACCGCCGGAGGAAGGACATGTATGAGTGGAAACAACACAGGAGGCAAGGCTCTCGAGGAAGGTGCTGTCCGCACGCTTCCTGCTGAGCGCATCACCGTTGCCTTGATCCCGAAGGCGGCGGGAGATCTCCAGGAACTGGTGGACCGTACCGGGCTGTCGAAGACCGACATCGTGAACCGGGCGATCACGCTGTATGAGTTCTTCGAGGCTCAGCTGCAAGTCGGCAACGACCTGATCATCCGGGACGGGAAGACGGGAGAGAAGCAGCTCGTCCGGTTCTTGTGACATCTGGCTGAACCTGACAGGTGAACACGTACGGTCTTCCGGGGGGTAATGACGGCGGGAGGCCGTTTTCCATGACTGGCTTCCGTCGGCCGCCGGGCCGGACCGGATAGCGAGTCTGCCTATCCCGATTCCCGATTCCCCGCTCCTGGTGGCGACCGGAAGCCGCCTGCAGCACCTGGAGTGCCGCCAGCTATGGCCCGGCCTTTGCTCACCCCCCTCCCAGGGCGGCTTCACGCAATACATTATTTCCTCCGCGGTTTTGGGCCTGTCTCACGATGCGTGCCGTTTCGGGCTTGGTGAGCTCCCCGCTTCTCCGGCGCCATGGCCCGGTGGTTCCGGCTGGGCACCTTCATGGGGTTTTCTGCTGCTTAGTGTCCTGCCTGTCTCGTTTACGCATGCGGCTGCAGGCGGCGATAACCACCACGGCCGTGAGCGCGAGCAGCAGCTCGGCCAGCGCCAGGGTGGTAAGCCCGGGGCCTATACGCAGGGTGAGGACCGCGCCGGCGGTACCTGAGACGACGCTTCCGAGGACGCCGAACGTGGTGATGAGGTAACGAGCCTCCCGGGCAGGGACGGTTCCCTCTGCAGTTCCGAGCGGCCTGACGGTGATGGTAAGCCGGGCGGCCGGGCTCGGCTGCTCGGCCCGGGCTGGCTCGCGCCCGCCCGGCCTGTTCTGGGTCATGGACAGTTTTCTCCTTCTGATGCTGAGTAAGTGGGGCCCCGGCCACCCGTCTACTTCGGGGGCGCCGGGGTGGCTGGCCGCGGGCCGGGCCGGGTTGCGGCCTGGCTTGTGTCCGGAGTGAGCCTGCGGTCTGGTGAAAGCCGTCCGTGGGTGTCGGCTCCTTCACCTTGCCGTCAATACAGCTGTGTTCTGCCATAGGACTATTGTAGTTTCCGCTGCACTTCTGCTGCAAGGCTAACGTCTCAGGCGAGACGGTCATCGGAGTCGTAGCTGGTCGCAGCGCATAGGGGCCAGGTAGATCCAGTCGGCGCGGACCCGAAGACACGTCAGCATCAAAAATCTGCCTTAAGACTGTTGACGAGCTGTTCTCTGGCATGTAATCTGAAGGCATCAGGAAGGAGGATCGCCATCGATTACCTATTAAATAAGCAGTCAATCATATGCTTGAGAAGCATACGTGAAGCAGCTTTGAGGAGGTGGTGAGTATGGCCGTCTGGCCGGGCAAGCACATCGCGCGGCCGCGGGCACAAGTCGAACCCTTCACGATCCCCCCGATCCCGGCGGCTGCAGGCAGGAAGGCAGGAGAAGCCCAGCTTGCCCAGTTCCTGTGATACGCCGCCCGACCCGACCCGCCCCGCCCCGCCTGCCGCGGGGCGGGGCCCGGCGGGGCCTGGATGAGGTATCCGCGGCCCCTGACATCCCCGATGTATTCCATGGCCGGCCTGGCAAGGTCGGCCTCACCAGGGCAGGATCGCCTGCCGCGAGCGGCCGGAAGGCCAGGAAGTGAGAAACACCATGAACACCGCCCCCGCGCACAAGTACGGCGAGATGCGCATGACAGTAGCCGTCCCGGCCAGCCGGGGCAGCCCAGCAGAGCGCGGCCCGTCGCGGGTCCGGCGCACCAGCCAGCTGGCCGCCGGGCTGTGGATCGCGGCCCGGCCGCCCTCCAGGCGGGGGGCCGCATGATGGAGGCATATGCGCTGGCTGCGGTAGCGCTGCTCGGCGTCGGCGCCGTAGTCGGTTTCCTGATCGTCATCTCGCTGGGGATCCGCCGTGAGGAAAATGCCCTCAGCGTGACCACCCCCACCTCAAACCGGGTCGCGCGCGGCACCCGGGCCGCCACCGGCCTGCACGCCCGGGTCCCGGGGATCCTCCAGGAGGTCAGTCTTTACAGGCAGGGCCGCTGGCCGCTTGCAGGCCAGGAAACGGAGTGGTGACATGACGAGCGCAGGCTCTGCATCTAGGTTCCGCGCCTCGGCGGCCGTACCGCCGCGCCGGGGGCGCCTGGAAGGCCGCCCCGCGGGCCGGCACCGCGGCCGGCCGGCGAGCGAAGGCACGAGCCGTCCCGGCAGGCACCGGTGCGTCCAGGACGATGCGCCGCGGGAAATCATCCAGGCTGCAGGGGAGGCCGGACCGTGCTGACCCGCGAGCAGATGCTCCGGCTGCGTCTTGAGACCGGTGCCGCGGCGGGCTTGCCCGCCCGGGCGAGGGTGATGGTGATGCGCCGGGCACAGGAGCAGGTGCCCGGCCGGGTCGGCGAGACGGCAGAAGACCGCCTGGCGCTGCTGCGGGCGGAATACGCCCGGATGATCACTGCGGCACGCGCTTCTGTCACCGCCAGGCGAGCCGGGGCCGCTGATCCCCTGGCGTACGTGGAAGCCGAGCTTGCCCGGCACGATGGCCTGCCGCCGCGTGATACGACAGTGCCCGCGGTCCTGGCCGACGCTGCCACCGCCATGATCCTGGCAGGGCGCGCTGCCCGGCCGCACGAAGCGGTGAAGGCGGCGTGATGGCCCTGGATGGCGCAACCGCTCACAGCGCCGCTGAGGCGCCGGTGCGATTGACACGACATCAGCACGGCCTGGCGCCCTGCGTTACTTGCCATATCTGGCACTGCCAGGCCTGCGGGTGCGCACGGGTCCTCGCCGTCACCAGCGTGCCGCTACGGTTATGACTGCCGCCATGCCGGTGGCCGCTCAGGTGGCTACGGCCGGGCGGGAGATGGGCGGAGCCGTTCTGGAGAACCCGAATCGGGATCGTCTCCGGAAGGAGGCGAAGGCATGCCGGGCCCGCCACGGTACACCGGTCCTATTTCACGCCGGAATCGCTCTGCGGGTTCAGTGGGGGTTGTCGTCGTGCGTTCCGTACTCGGCGGCGGCCAGGAACGGGCGTATCGTCCCATCGGGTGCGAACCGGAAGCTTAGTGCCCATCTGCTGAGTTTGGCGGTTACCGGGTCCGGGTGATGCTCCAGTTTCTCGAGCAGCTCCTGGGAGAGATCTTTCCCGGCACCGCTGGTCCTTGGCTGGGCGGTTGCGGTTAGCAGGTAGGCGGCCGCTCTGGCGGGTCGCCGCAGGATCAGCGCCCGGGGGCTATCTGTCATGCCGGCCAGGCTTTCAAGGATGGGGCGCAGCCTCTCCCGTGCGGTTACCGCGTGTTCCCCGGCGCCGGTGACGCCGAAGCAGTCGCCCACCGCGAAGAGCGAGCCGTGCATCTCGGTAACACATGCCCGCTGCGGCCGCTGATCATTGGGGATCTCGTCCAGCCTCAAGTTCTTATATGCATGTTCGCAAGCGTCTGTGAGGTCCGCTTCGGTCCATATATCAGGCCGCTGCAGGAAACCGAGAGCGAACTCGACGCGGACACGAAGCCATGCCTGGTCTTTTTCGGTCTGCAGCAAGGATCCCAGCGCCCTTGCCACTGGCTCGTTCCAGCCGCTGGTGACCACCGTTTCGAGTGCCTGGCGGCGGTACACGCCTGCGTTCTGCAAGATCATGTGCCGGAACAGGTTCTTGGTACCGCCAAGAAGGTGGGCCGGGATCCCGGCGTTGTCGAGTTCGTCTGCTGCCTTCTGAACATGCCGGAACCAGGGCTCGTCGATATCAGGCCAGTCGTTGCAGACGACCTCTCCCTTGTCAATGACGTGTTCCATCGTTGCCGCCAGCCATCGCAGCCCTGCCGCGGCATCGGGCCGGTAGTCGGGGGCCCTGAACTCGGTGATCAGCCCGCGCAGATCCTCCTCTGCCCTTTTCAGGTCGGCGCCGCCCTGCTCAAGCGCACGCTGCCATAGGCCCATGGTCGCCGTGCCGCGTTCCCGGATGGTGGCCTCGTTATCCCGCGCCCTTGCGCGCAGGGCATCGCCGGCCCAGTCGTCGGCGGGCGGTGACCACGCGGCCGGGACGGTGATGGCGAGCTCGAGATCAAGGCTCCGGCCCGCGTACAAACTTCGTGTCCGGAGGCGTTCGGCATCTCGTATGAGCCGGCGGACCCAGACTCTCAGCGCATCGGCCTGCTCACCGTCCGCCCTGAGCATGACGAGCTTGGTGATCGCCCGCCACACCCGGAAGGACATCGGCGAGTACCGCAGCTGGGATTCTAGGCGGTCTCTCATCGGCTCGAAGCCGTAACTGGCGAGCATGCCGAGCATGATCTGCGCGTCGTAATTCCTCGACGTCGGCGGTGCCACTGAGATAAGGATGAGCCGCCGGACCAGCAGTTCCATGTCTTTGCTGTAACGGTCTCGGATACCGGTGACGATGCTGGGCGTGCCCATTCTTTCCGCGACCATGAACTCCGACAGCAGCGCTGATGCCTGCATCAGGACGCCGACCTCATCGGTGGGCGGGTCAGTGAGTACTTTCCTGGTCCAGCGCGGCGGGACGCGCGCGGCCAGGCTGCTTTCCCCGATCCTGGCGCGGCCCGCTGCGGCCAGCCGCAGTGCCAGCGACGACAGGCCGCCAGTGCCGTCCAGGTCCGGCGCCAGCGCCCCGATGATCTCATCCAGCCCGCGTAGCTGCCGGGTGGTCAGGCCTTTCCTTAGCGCAGTGGCCAGGACAGGGGCCGCGTTCTTGACAGTGCCGCCCAGGCCCGCTCCCACGGCGATCTTGCCATGGGTCAGGTCTCGCTGCTGTCTTTGCAGTTGCGCTAGCTGGCCAGCGGTTGCGTAGCGAAGCAGCTGATCGGCATCCCTGATGTCAGTGACATCCTGGTGAATGTGGTGATTACGCTCATTGGTCGGCATTATTGATGTCCCTAACATCTTGCTGTTGTGCAAGCTCGCGGGCCCGATTGTGAAAATCTAGCAGAAAATTGTGTGTATACACCATAGATGTTGTGATCATTTAGCATGTGCCTTAGATCAGGCGTTTCGCCGTCACGGGGAATGGGTTTTTGAATCGTCCGCTTTTCTGTGGGAACTTGTTATCCCTTGGGTCATGAGCACGATCCGGACTTAGGCCGCCGCCTCGTCCTGCCCCGGCCGGGCCACCACCCCTGGCCCTGGTCCAGGCCCGCGCCTGGCCATGAGAGCGGGGAGGAGCAGACTCCGGGCCGCCGGGTAGCGCATCTCGCCGCCGGCGAGAGCCACGGAGCCGCGGTCCGCTGGCCTCGTCCTTCTTATCTCACGAGCAGTGCTGCAGCAGGTTTTCATCTGGGCTCCAGAGGGGTATGATGACGACTGTCTACATTCGCAGACACACGTAGACAGGGAGTGGATGATGAACGGCGCAGTCGCTGTACGCAGGAAACCCGCACGAGGGGAAGCCCATGACCAGACTTCGCACCCGCCAGCCGGGACGCTCACTGCGGGCATTGACCTTAAGGAAGAGCAGGAACCTTGGAAAATATCATTGGCCCGGCCGGGACCGCCCCGGTTGAGGAGCCGCCGACCGCTTCCGCCGCGCTGAGGATCATCCTCGTACCCTGCGCCTTCGCATCGTCTGGTGCTGCCGGACGGAAGCGCAAGCGCGGGCAGCGGCCACCACGCCGGGCGCGCGTGCTGCCAACACGCTTGCCGCGCCCAGCAGTAGCCTTGAAAGAAACCGGTGAGCAGGCGGCCCCGGCTGAAGAGTCACTCCCCGAGCTGCCCAGCCCTTACGCGAGGCTGATGATCATCCTCGTACCCTGCGCTTCCGGCCTCCCGAGCCCGAGCCGGAAGCGCAAGCGCGCACCGCGGTCACGTCCCTGGACGCGCCCGCCGGGGGCAGGTCCCCCATAACTAGCTGCATCTTGGGGGGGCCAAGATGCGCTGTAAGGAGAACAGTGCAATGGAAACAATCAGTATCCGTAACCTGCGGGGGGACGACCTCCACCAGCGCGCGCACAAAGGCCAGCCGGTAGCCATCACCAACCGCGGAACCCTGATCGGCGTGGTCATCCCGGTGGCAGCGGCCTGGGTCGAGCACCTCATTGACTACAACTGGTCGCATGTGCGGCAAAGCATCGTCGAGGGTGAGCAGGCGATAGCCTCCGGCACGCAGATGATCACCATCCAGGATGTAGTCCCGGAAGAAGACGCCCCTAGCCGCGGTGAAGCGCAGGGCAAGAACACGCCGGAGAGGCTGGCCGTTCCGCTTGTCGCGGCGCTGACCGGCGATACCGTGGCGCAGACCCCGCAGACCGAAGAGGCCATCGCGAGACTGCAGACGGTACTGAATCCCTCAGCGCCACCCGGGTGGGGAAAGGGCAGCTCAGTTATCACCGTGGTCCGCATAGGTGACCTGACAGGAAAGCTGATAGAAAAGGCCGGCGCGGACGGGCAGACCCTCGCGCTCACCCATGACCGGCAGCTCATAGCGGTAGTCATACCTGTCACGCGGAACCTGGTTGAATTCCTGATCGAGCAGAACATGTCCCGCATCCTGTACAACATCGGCCTGGCCGAGAACAAGATCAGTACCCCGGACAAGATGACCACGCTTGAAGACGCGCTCGGCTCTGACGACGAGGCACCAGCGCCCTCCTGCCCGGCATTAGCGCCCCGCGCCCCCGAAACAGTGCTCTCCGCCGCCGATGAAATACCCCGGCTGTAGCGCGGGCCAGCCCCGCGAGGGATCCCGTTCTGAGGAGGCGCGCTGATGCCCGGCGACGCGTCATCACCCGCGGCCGGCTATGCCGCGGCTACCGATCACCTGCGGACCGCCACCCGCTGGCTGCTGACCGCCGCAGCAGCAGCGGGTGCCGCCATGGTGGCTGGCGTCCAGCTCACCAGCATCGGCTCCCTGAGCCTGAGCGACTGGCCCAGGATGACCGCTGCCGCCGTCGGCCTGGCCGCCGGCCTCGGCGCCGTCGGCTACATGATCTTCCGCACCAGCCGCCTGCTCACAGACGAGTGGATCACCCTGGCGCAGCTCGAGCTGGACGGGTTCAAACGGCAGCTGCGTGATTCCGGCCGCCGCCGTGACAAGCAGCGCGGCCTCGCCATCGACCGCATCTACGAAGAACTGCAGTCCTACCAGGATGAGCTTTACGGCGGCGTCGCCGAGTCCATCTCAGACCTGTACAGCCGCCTGATAAAAGCCAACGACACAGCCCGGGTATCTCCCGATCCGGAGCACATGAAAACGGCAGCCGACCTCAGGAACGCCGTAGACACGCTCGTGCAGGCCGCAAACTATTCCTACACCCGGGCCGACTTCGCGGTGCTGCGCAGACACCTGGCGCAGGCCGGCGCGGTGTTCGTCGCCGGCGTCGTGATCTTCGTCTACGCCGCGAACCCGCCGAAACCAATATCGGCGGGCAGCGTCGTCCCCCAGGCCAGCCAGGCAGCCGTAACCGGGCAGCCCTCTGCATCCGTGCCCGGTAAACCGCCAGGCAGTCAGCCCCGCTCCGGCGGCTAAGCCCGCCCCCGGGGTACGGTGCGCGTGAATGCAGACTCGGCGGGCAGGATATCGGCCACGTAAAACCCCCGCCGGGCTACGGAACGGCCCTGCTCTTGCTTCAGCCGCCGGAGCTCGTCCGCGGTCAGGGGCCGGTAAACCGCCGTGTAAGCGGCAAAGCTGAGCGGAATCGCCTTATATGTCACCGGCTGCGGGCCCGCACCACGATCAGAGTAGGACCGGCGATCGGATTCGAACGTGTACTCATAACGGGCATTAGGCCCGTTACTGAGCTCGATCCGCAGCGCGGCGGCAAGCTGTTTTCGCTCGCCCGGCTCCGGCAAGCCCAGGATAGTCCGGATTGCGGCCGGCCCAAGCACTACCTCGTACGCGCCAGCTGCCCCACTATGCGACATTTACACCACTCCCCCCCGGGGTCCGACCCTGCCCCGGCTATGAGGAAGAATAAGCCCTTTCCGCAACCCGGCACAATGATTGGGGTATCGGCCCAATTGCCCGGTAAAGCGCGTTTCGCATAGATATGAAGGTTTTTGGATACTGTAGACCGTTATGCGGTCATAGCCGCCGCGCGGGACGCCCCTACCGGCACAATTCAGGCCCCCGTGCAGGAATCACGCGATTCAATACTGCTTTCGGTGCCGGAAACTTGATGGCAACCGGATCCCCGGTGAGCCAGATCCTTTCGACCAGCACAAATATACGACGCCCGGCCTCAGGAGATTTGTCCTTGGTGCCCCGCTGCTCAAGAGACCTCAGGTGCGGTCGATGGCCTGCAGGTAACTGGCCGGCGCGCCGGCTCACTATCTGACACCCGGGCCGGCGATGATGGTGCGCTGACTGGTCTGCCGGGAAAATCTGGAGCTCTATAGCCGTAAAGATGCCGAAGGCCCCCACCTAGGGGGGCCGCCACGACAACCACATATCCGCCTGAACGAGTCCCGTGCCCACCGGCTGCCAACCACGTGCGCGGGTCCCGAACTGAAGGTCAACTCCGTGGACACGATAACAGGTCGCACGGCCAGGTTGCTATTGCCTCCCTGCGACACGCCGCAAGACGCGAGATCATCTCCGCCGCGTCCAGACGGCACCCCGTGCGTCGCAACGCTGGCCTGGCATGCGATCACGCCGCTAGTCGCCGGCACTCCGCATATCCGCGTGTCCCGCGACGGCGGCCGTACCTACCCCGCTAGGCATGCCCGTCCCCTGCCCGCCGATCCTCCCGGCCAGCCCTGCACCGTACCTGTTTACGACCCCGGCGCGGGTACTGGACGGATGCTGGCGCTTGACCTTGATCCGGGCCGCGCGGACCGCGGCGTTGACGATGTTGCTGTCGGGCACCAGCATGAACGTCACGCTGTCCCCGCTGCCGCGGTGACCGCTCAGGCCGAGGCCATCGCCGCGCTCGTGACCCGATCCGGCGGCCAGGTCCTCGCCGACGTCGCCCCGTCCGCCGGCCGCCACGTCTACATCCTGTTCGGCGCGGCACTGCCATGGCGCGAGTTGCGCGACCTCTGCAGGGCGATCGCCCTCCGGTTCCCCGCCGTCGACCCGGCGCCGATGTCGTCCATGGGCGCTCAGATCAGCCCTCCCGGCTCCCGGGCGAAGCGGGGCGGCTGGAGGACGCTTACTACACCGCTGAGCGAGGCCCTGGCCGCCGTCGAGCACCCGAACGGACCCGAGGTCTGGGATGCGCTGCTGAGGGAGTTCGCGGCCGAGCTGCACCAAGTCCTGCTCCACCATGATGACCAGGGTCTCGATCGGCATGGTGATAACCAGTTGATCGCCGAGCTCGACGATGTCGGCGTCCCGTGGGTGCCGCGGCTTGGCGGCCGTGCGAACCTCGGCCCTGAGCTTGCCCATACGGCCCGCACCGGGAGGTGGGACCGTACACGCTACGCCGACCGCAGCGCGGCGCGTATGGCCGTCCTGACCGCCGCAGCGGCCCGCGGCTGGCAGCTGGCCGACGTGCACGCGGCGGTGACCTCGGCCGCTTGGAAGGGATTGCCCGTCCTCTACTACCGGGCCTCGGAACCGGGCCGGATGGACCGGCTCCTGCCGTACGAATGGCGAAAATGCGTTGCCTTCGTGACGGGGGAGAAAAACGTACGTCACTGGCTCACTAGCGACAAAACCCACGCCCCCCCTGCACCGATCGACGGCGCTGATGAGTTCGGGCGGATCCGCCAGTGGATGACAGGTACCGGGTGCGCGGCCGCCGACCCGGAGCGGGCCCGGAGATGGGGCCGGAGATCTGTCGCCATCCGCCAGCTGCTCGCCGCCATCGGCCAGGCGGCTATGGTCTCCGGGGCCTCCGTGCTCGAGCACGGGACCCGGAACCTGGCCTTGCACGCATGTTTGTCCCAGCGGACCGTGTCCCGGCTCCTTCGGTTCCTGTGCGCCGAGCCTGACCCGCTGCTCGACGTGGTAAGCCGCGGCCGGATGGCCCGGGCGGACCGGATCGCGCTCCGGATCCCGGACGCCTACGCGGACAGTGTCCGGTGGCGACGGCGGCGAGCTGGCCGCATCGACGGCATACACCCGGCGTTCCTGGTCCTCGGCGGTACGGCCGCGCTCGTCTACCAGGTGCTCGACGGCACCGAGGCCCGCGGCGCCGAGGTCGCCCGGGCGGCCAGGCTGAGCACCTCCGCGATCTCGGCCGCGCTCCGGGTGCTCGCCGAGCACGGCCTCGCTGAACGAGGCCCGGGCGGATGGCGTCGCGGGCCCGTCGCCCTGGCCGACGTCGCCGAGTCGACCGGCGCGGCCGACCTGCACCGCGAGCGGGCCGAGCGGTACAAGCGAGACCGGGAGAGCTGGCGGGCCCGGCTCGCGCAGTACCAGGCCGCCCGGCACCGGGCCGTGAACGAACGCGACGGCTGGTGGTCCCTGGAGGACCCGGACGAGTACGACTTCATGGCCTGCCGGTGGCCGGTGTTGAGCGACGATCTCGTGCGCGGGCCACCCTCGGCCGAGGCGCGGCAGAGCGCCTGAACCTGGATCACGCCTAGCCGCGGTAGATACTTCCTTGGCACATGCAAGTGGCTAAAGCCCCTCATGATGACAACGGTCATGACGTACGGGGCCGACGTGGGCGGCATGCTCGCCAGCCTGGTCGGCAGACAACCATCGCCAAACTCAGGAACCCGGCGACTGTTGCTCACCCAGGTTCGCGTGATGGCGAAGATCGGGTATGCGCGGGTGTCCACCCGCAGCCAGAAAGACGACAGCCAGATTGATGAGCTGACCGGCTACGAGTGCGAGAAGATCTTCACCGACAAGGCCTCCGGCAAGCTCGCTGACCGCCCCGAGCTGGACAAGGCCCTGGCCTACCTGCGCGAGGGCGACGTATTCGTCATCACCCGGCTGTCCCGCGCGATGCGGTCGCTGAAGCACCTGCTCGCGCTCGCTGATGAGTTGCGCGAGCGTGGCATAGACCTGGTGGTCCTCAAGCAGCAGATCGACACCACCACGCCGACCGGGCGGCTGGTGTTCCACATCCTCGGCGCGATCGATGAATTCCAGCGCGAGCTGATCATCGAGGGCACCCGCGAGGGCCTGGACGCCGCCCGGGCCCGCGGCCGCACCGGAGGCCGCAAGCCCAAACTGAGCGCCGCCAAGGCCGCTACCGTCCGGCGCATGTACCGGGCCACCGGGCCGGACGGCAAGCGGCTGCACACCGCGGCCGAGATCGCCCAGACCGTCGGCGTGCACCGCACCACCGTGTACGACTACCTCAACAAGGAGGGCTGACATGGCCGACCGCACGCAAGATGCGCCCAGGCATGGCATGCGGACCATGTGATCCGCCGCGTGCTGCTCCGCCGGAACATCACCATCGACGCGGAGACCGGCAGCTTGCGGCTGCCGCCGTCCAGGCCGTGCTCCAGCACGCCGTCCCGGCCGTTGCGCCGGGCACGGAGACCACGGCCGGGACGTCCGACGGTAGGTCCAGATGGATGGAATTACAGGATTGGCGGTCCGGGTTCAGCTACATCTAGGATGCGCAGATTCCTTCCGCGTTCCTCGGGCTAATCAGCCTCTTGGCCATAGGGGCGAATTCCTCATGGGTTGGAGGCCTTCAGAGATCGGATGCAGCAATTATACCCGACTTAGGTCACGTTTCGGCCTAGAACGATCCCGCAGGCCGCCGACCTGGGAGTTTGCCGCTGGCGGCGAGCGGATTTGCGCACTAAAATTTCCGGTCACAGACGGACTGATACGCCGGTGGGTATACACCATCAGGACGGCAGCGTCCTGCACTCCTGTGCAGGTCAGGGATTTGCGAGTGCTGGATGAAGCCTTCCGTGACGCCCTCGATCGCTCCTCCGGCGGCCAGGTGTGCACTAATTTGACCTAACTCAGGGCGAATTCCTCATGGGTTGGAGGCCTTCAGAGATCGGATGCAGCAATTATACAGCTCCCAATCCGATGTTGTATTGCTTCGTACCACCATCCAGCCGTTCGGAACCGGCGCCGCGGGACCACGCTGATCCCGGGGGCGCAGGCCGGCCGGGTCGACCGCATCGATGACAAGGTCGAGCACGTGTGCTTCAGCATCCACGTCCGCTTCGCGGATCCGAATGTTCAGCCGGGTATCGGTGACCGGCGCGAAGGAAATCTGCACTTCCGCGTCGGCCGAAGATACAGGCTGGCCGGAGATGAGACCCAGGCTCACATCTCTGAACCGCGGACTGTTCAAGAGGTTAATGATAATGCCCCATTTGTCCCTAGGAGGACTACCATACGGGTCAACGACGCCCCTTCCCACTCGTCCCCCTTCCGCATCCAACCAGAAGAGTTAGTGTAACTTGGGCTCACGGCACCATCCAGCGCAAAAACAACGATTTAGGATCACGGCCGCATAACGAGAGATCGGCTTGCCTGGTTTGCTGCAGGTGAGCGTCCATGTCGGATAGGTGTTCTCCAGCGAGGTCTGCTCTTCGGGGTAAGGGACGCCAGTGGCGATCAGGGAAGTGTTTCAGCGGATGAGCTGGTGCAGCTGCGGGCCTTTCCGGAGCCTGCACGCGCTGAGCTGATCAGGTACTTCACGCTCGCCCCGGCCGATGGGGCGTTCGTCCGGAAGTTTCGGGGCCAGGACAACATGCACAACATGCCGGCCGCGGCGGTGCAGTTGTGCACGCTGGTGCGGGTCGGGTTCGTCCGGGACCAGGTGGCAACGTGCTGACGCCGGAAGGGCTTGCTGACGCCGGAAGGACTTGGGCTTGGCTGGTCGAGGGCCGCCATTTGGCATTGATGCGGCAACCTGGTCCCTCGGTCTCAAGCACCGGCGAGGACCATGTCCCTGAGACGGCGAAGAATTTCGTGGTCGACGGCGCCCGGCAGCCTGTCGATCGGATCAATGCGGCAGTCCCTGGTGAACTCAGTCTGACGACCGCCGCTGTCGGCTGGGCAATGGGGGCGGGCGCAAGGTTGACGGCAACGACGGCCGACGCCAAGCCCGCCGCGATCAAGACGATGCCCACCAGGAACCGGATCTTGAATGCCCCGAACTCGGCACGCAATGCGTCGAAGAATGACCACTCGAGGAGCTGGGTGCTGGCAGCAACGGCCGGGTCGGTTGAGGCGTTTGGGTCGCCTGGTTTTTTGTTACTCAGATTCAGGACTGCGGTCTTAAAAGCCTCGGACGTTAGGAAGTACGGGAACCCGACCCCAGCACCGAACGCCGCGCTCAAGCGCGCTCCGTCGCCCAGGATCTGATCGAACTTCCTGGGCTCGGTGCTCAGCACCTTGGCCCCTCTGGAGACGGTGAGCCAGATGCCCCCCAGCACGAGAACGCAACCCAAAAGGGCGGCCCAGTAGGTCGTTATCCAGGCGCTCCACGAGCCCGCCGCTGTCTCGCCTTTAACGAGGCGGGGACCGACCACCGCGGCCGCGGCGGCCAGGGAAGCTAGCGGCACCAGGGCAAGCAGCCACTTGGTGGTGTCGCGGTAGGACTCGGCGGCGGTGCTATAGACAGACACGGCAGGACCCCCCTTGATACCTAGTTTACTAGGTACTACTTGCCTGCTATTATAGGCAACAGAACGAGGAGGCATCGTCGATGAACAAGAAGCCCTATGGACCAGTCCCGGTGTCTCGGATCAAGCCAGAGGCCAAGACCATCTTCGAGGCTCTGGCAGTCGGACGACCCGTCCAAATCTCTCGGCATGGCCAGGTGGTAGCGGTCATCGACCCACCCGCCACCATTCCCCAGGAGCTACTGGCTGAGTATGCCCTCGGTGATCACGTCGGGCTTCCGGAGCTGACTGCGACCCAGATCAACCAGGGCGCGCCGGCGGCGGCGATCTTTGCCGTGGCGGCACACGGGCCTCAATACGTGACGCGCGACCGCCGGGTCCGCGGGCTCCTGCGGAGGGCGACAGACTCGGATCTGGTCACCTCCGAGCCGTCAGACGAGCAGCTGGCTGAACGAGAGCGTCGGCTTGCCGAGTACGTCGAGACTCATCCGGGCACCGATATCTCGGCCCTCGCCGACTACGGAGACCAGATTGATCAGGAGCTCGGCATCTCGCAGGGCGAGACGGGCGTACGGCCTCAAGACCTGCTTGGAGAGGAGGGATTGCAACGATTGCGTGAATACATCAGGGAAGCATCACACCAGTTCGCTGCGACCGCAGGCGATATGGTTGATACCAGTCCTCGAGTCCCAAGCGGTCGCGAGGAGATCATCCGCGAGTTCGAATCACGGATCACTGAGGCCATCGCCGGAGCTACCGGTGTCGTACTCGATGCCATAGTCCATCGAACGGAGGTCTACGAGGTCGAAGAAATCCGGCTCCGAGACATCGAACACCGCGCTGAACTCGCGCTCAGTTCGCTCGACAGCGAGTGAGCCCAGTTAGGCGCCCCCGCGAAGCTGTCACGCCAGGTAGGCAGCCGGAGGAGAGCGGTGACTGACCGCGCTGCGCAGATGCCCGCGCCCGGGGCCGGTCGGCCGTCGCGTCATAGCGAACGTCGAGCGGCTCCGCGCTGAGCAGGGCCTGTCCATGCGGCGGCTGTCCGCGCTCCTGGAAGAAGCCGACCGCCCGGTGCCGCCGCTCGGCCTGAGCAGGATGATCCGGGCCGAACGGCGCGTCGACGTGGACGAGCTCGCCGCCCTGGCCGCCGTCCTCGGCGTCAGCACGGACGTGCTGCTGGCCCCGCCGGGAGAGGCGGCCGGGGATTCGCTCCCGGAGCATGCCCGCCGCGGCTGCGGCCCGCCAGCTCGCCGCCCGCGTCGGGGACCTGCTCGAGGCGGCGGGTGACCCGGCCGCCCGGGAGTTCGCCAGGGGGCGGCGTGGACCGCGCGCTGAGGCGGGTGCAGATCGAAATCGAGGAGCTCCTCGCCGAGGCGCGGGAGAAAGCCCAGCCGTCTAGGGAAGCCGTCGCCCCAGTCATCCGTCCGCCGCGGAACTACGCCGCGTGACGCGCCGTACTGCGCGCACCTTGGCGTCTGTAGCAGTTCCGGGCCGAGTGGTACTTTTGGGGCAACGAGTTGCCGAAAGCACCTATTATCACTGAGCGATAAGCCAACGTGATACAGGTCATGGCCTGGACCGTCCCGGTTCCGGCCGCAGAACGCAACAGGGCCCCGTACCTTCAGGAATGCGACCAGGCAGTCCGGTACGGGGCCCTGCGTCCTGCTAGCGCCTGCCGTGGAGCTCAATGATCAGCCTGACTACCTCAGCAGCGATCCTGAGGGCCAGCTTCACGCCTCGTTCCACGTCGTGCCAGCTCGGACGTCCGCGGCGTTCGCCTGCCATATCAGGGTTGAGCTCGGTCAACCCCGCATCAAGCCCGGTCATCACCTGGCCGGGCTTCTGCATGCATTGCCGTAATGGCCCGGGCCTGGCGCGCCTGGCCCCGATCACGGGACCGGCCATAGCCTCATCAGCGGCTCATCAGGTAGGCAGAGATCAGCGCCACCAAGACCCCGGTCAGTACACCGCCGACGATCCCCCAGATCCATCTAATCGT
>Ga0210405_10001311_pt1 | contig 28676 bp, 24 predicted proteins | sample IncBWH11MmetaG_FD_155492 | JGI IMG/M metagenome (GOLD analysis project Ga0210405, IMG submission 155492) | Forest soil microbial communities from Barre Woods Harvard Forest LTER site, Petersham, Massachusetts, United States - Inc-BW-H-11-M | ecosystem: Environmental > Terrestrial > Soil >...
TGTAGGTTCCGGTGGTGGGATCGATCTGGTTGTCGATAGTGGCGAGCTTGCCGTCGGCAATTTTGGTGGTGTCATCGCGATCGTAGGCTTCGACGGGAAGCTGGCCGCCGCCACGCAGTTTGACAAGGACTTGCTGAAGCTGGTCCTGTGGCAGCGTGAAGATGACGGAAATGGGCTGGAGCTGAGTGATGACAAGGAGTCCAGTCGTGTCGGCGGCGTGAACGATGTTTCCGATATCGACCAGGCGCAATCCTGCGCGGCCGCTGATAGGCGAAGTGATACGGGCGTAAACGAGCTGCAGTTTTGCGTTATCGATGGTGGCTTGGTCGGCCTTGATCGCGCCTTGGAACTGCCCGACCTGCGCTTGCTGCGTATCCACCTGCTGCTTGGGGATGACCCCTTCGCTGTAGAGAAGCTGGTAGCGCTCGAAATCGACTTGCACGTCGTGGAGCTGCGCTTGGTCTTTGGCGAGCTGGCCTTCCGCTTGTTCCAGCAAGACTTGGTAAGGCCGAGGATCGATTTCAATGAGAGCATCGCCCTCGCGAACGAACTGGCCCTCGGTGAAGTTCACCTTGACGATCTGGCCATCGACGCGGCTGCGGACGGTGACTGTATTAAACGCCGTAACGGTACCGAGACCGATAAGGTAGACCGGAAGGTCGCCCTTCTGCGCGGTGGCAACAACGACCGGAACGGTCATGCCAGCGCCGCCCGCGCCTCCTTGTCCCATCCCTGGGGTGCCAGAAGCGGCGGCCTTAGCGCCGGCTTCGCTCGTGGAGTGCGCTCCGCGGTAATACCAGATGCCGATACAAACGACGGCCAAGATCACAATCCAGAGCCACCAGCGGCTCTTGGCCCTGGCGGGCGGTGCCGCGGAAGATTCACGCGCGCCCGGTTCGGGAAGGTCTATAGATTTGAGGTGGCCCATCCATTCTCTCCTGTCAGTTGTGGCGATGGTGCGAATGAGTCTGCCGAGGCCAGGCAGTAGGGGGCACGCATTGGGAGGATCTCCGCCATCCCTTTTGAGCCTACCGCAAAAACCAACTCGCGCATAGATTAGACGGACTTTAAAAGGAATTGGTTACCGAAGTGTCCGGTATGCAACAGCTGCCCGCTGAAGACACGAGGAGTGGCACAGTAACATCGACAGGGGCTCGCCGTTGGTCGAGTTATTTCGACTAGCCAGCGGGGTGGGCGAGAGCATAGACTGTCGCTCCCTGAAATCTTGTGCCGGGGAGAAGAACCGGCGGGGATTCTAAAAAAGGCGGGTGAAAAGAGAGATGGTTAAGGGCATCGTTGTTGGCATTCTGCTCGGAGTTCTGCTCATCGCGTGTGGCGTCTACTTCTATTTTTCGACGGGGCGTGCCCCCGTGGCAACGGCGGATCCGCCGATGCCCCTCGAGAAGAAGTTTGCTCACATGGCCCTGAATGCACGTATTGCGAAAGAAAAGACTCCAGAATCGCCGGTCGTTGCCGACGAGAAGAGCTTTCTAAGCGGCGCGGAAGTTTACAAACAGAACTGTGCCGTGTGCCATGGGCTGCCCGATCAGCCGAAAACGGCGATTGCCCAGGGCATGTATCCGCCGCCGCCGCAACTTTTCCACGGCACTGGCGTATCCGATGATCCAGCGTCCGAAACCTATTGGAAGGCAGAGAACGGCATTCGACTGACGGGGATGCCAGGCTTCAAAGGCCGTTTGACGGAGCCGCAGATTTGGGAAGTTAGTGTGCTGCTGGCCAATTCGGACAAAATACCGGCTTCCGTGAAGGCAGCGCTGGCAGCTGCAGCCGTACCCGCCGCCTCGGAGACCGCGCCTGCGAGCAGCACGCCGGCACCGAAGACAAAGCTGTAGACGTGTTCCACGCGTCTTTGCGCCTATTTCAAAGAAGCTCCGAGTGCGAAATCAGCACGAGGTGGTCGGCGTTCGTCTAGTTAGCCGGCTCCGTGTTGCGTTGGGGCTGATCGGAGAACACGTAGGGGCCGTGCTCGACGGTCAGGACGCGCTTGCCGTAGATTTTCACTTCGACCTGGGTTTCATCGCGGAGCGGCAGCCAGAATTCATCGACTTTTTGGTATTGGCGGACAAAGTCGGCGTGGTTGATCCAGAACGACGGTTTCTTGGCGGGATGGCCTTCAATTTTTGCGACGGCAAAATCCTGGCTGTCGATCCAAATTTTCCCTTCAAAGAGATACTTGTCCTTCCGCTTCGGGGCTACTTCGAGCACAAAGCAATGGTAGGGGCCGACGTCTTCCAAGCCGACAAAACGGAAGTCATAATTCGCGGGAGTCAGAGCGCTGTCCCTATGCTCCTTGCCGGTGGACGATTCGCTCTCGCTGTCCATCAGGCGATCGAAGACCAGATGGCGGACGATGCCGGAACCTTTCTCCGAAGTTTTCTCGAAGGTCTTGGCGTCGGGAGCGCGATAGTCCATGCGGACGACGGTTTGCGCGGCGAGCTTTCCTTCGAGGGTCTGGATTTGGTAAGTGCGCGTGACCGAATAATTCGGGAGGCGTTCATTACGACGTTTGTTTTGCGCTAGGACTTTCGAAACGATTTCGTTTGCGGAGGGATCGGCGGCGACCGTGGAATTCGGAGCTACGGGCGTCTCTCCTCGCACCACAAAATCGCTTTGCTGGGCATGCGCCACGTACGCGGCTACGAGAGTAAGCGGAATCAGTAATACCACGCTGCAGCCGATTCCATTTGGCGAAGTGCTTTTCATGATGCATGTCTCCTTACCATTCCATTTGCCTGCGGCGCGCTGCGGACTTTGTGCGGCGCGCTCAATTCACCACGCTTAGCAGAAACGCCGTCTTCTGGCGCTCGAATCCCGTGAACTGGCCGAACAGCGGCGAAGTAACGTTGTTATAGACGGTAGTAAAATTGCCGTGATTCGTAAGGTTGATCATGTACAGACCGAGGCGAACCTTGCGCGTGCCGCCGTGATTGGCGAACGGCATGCGGAAGTCGCGGTAGACCTGATAGTCGAGCGAAAAGAAAGTGTGGAAGCGCTGTGCGTTGGGCGGGCCAACGTAGTTTTGCAACTCGTCGACATTGGAATACGGGAAACCGGTGTGCACGTCCACAACTGGCCCAAGAACAAATTGATACGGAAGACGAAACTTTCCCCAGATAACGACGCGGTTCGGAACATCGGTGGGGCGAATGCCGTAAACGTTGGGACGGATGACCGGCTGTTCGAACGGAATATAAAGGTCGCCGAGCGTGTTCAGATCTCCCCGCGAGCGGCTCCAGACATAGGAAATGTTCAGCTCGCTTTCTTTGACCGGATGGAAGCTGAGCGTTGCCTCGGCTTCACTGTACTTTTCCTTGCCGGTATTGAAAAGGCCCAAGACGCCGGCGGGATTACCAATTCCAGTCAGGCCGGCTTCGGGGATGGGACTAATGACGAACAAGTTGCTCGTGCTGCTGTAGAGATAGCTGAGGCGCAAAACTGCGCCGCTCCACAGTGTGCGGTCTATTTCCGCGTTACTTACAAAGCTGCGGGCGCTCGAGTTCGGAGAGCGGCGAATTCGCAACGCCAGAGGGCCGCTGCCGTTCTCGATATAAACGCTCTCGTACGCGAGCTGGCTTTGGATATTCTGGCCGGTCGGATCGTACTCATTTACGATGCGCGTTGGATTGCCGGCAAAATCGGCGGCGAGAAGCGGAACGCCGGCGTAGAAGAGTCCCGTACCCGCGCGGAAGACCGTTTTGTGATTCTTTCCAGGCGAATAGCCGATTCCGAAACGTGGTGCAAAGGCGGCCTTGCGTCCTATGGTCTCGCTGGTCGCTCTTGCTCCAAGATCGACGGCGAGGTGGTCGTTGAGCGACCAGTGATCAGCGACGAATTCCTCGGCATCCGTGATCGATGCATTCAATAACCCCGGGCCAGAGAAGCCGATTTGTTCGGCGAGACTGCCGTCTTGGCGCAGGAGTTGGACATCGCGTGAAAGACTGCTGCCGCTAAAGGAACGATGCGTGGCGTCGACGCCGATTTTAGTCTCGTGCTGCCCGAGAAATTTCCAGTGGGCAAACTGAAACGTGGGGGCGGCCTCGAATTGGCCCGAGGCCCGCGCCCAGGAATTAAAATAATTCCCGCCCCATGCTTCGGGCGTGAGCAGCATCGATTCATCGCCCTGGCCGCGTGCGTTGCTATCAAAGCGCGTGTAGGTGAGCGACATGTGGAACAGCGCGCCGGAAGAGAAGCTGTAAAGATCGGAGAGGCTCGCTGATTCGCCTTTGCGGTCGTAGTCGGAAGAAGCGGTTTGGGGAAGAAGCGGGGTGATGTTGGCGAATTGCGTTCTCTGCGGAAAGACGTTGAGCGTGAGCGTTAGAACGTGGCTAGGCGAAAGGACCGCTTGCAGCGTGCTGTAGGAATTGAATCCCTGACGTTTGATTTCGTTGCGCGGCCAGGTCAGACCGCGTATCGGATCTCGAATGACGTCGTACTCGAAGACTTCAGAGAAAGTGATTTTGTCCTTCAGGATGGGACCGCCGAACGCGACGCGCGGCGTCGCCCGCGCAATGCCGACAAAGTGGTCGTTTTTCCCCCGCAAACTAACATTTAAATCCCTTACATTGAACTTCCAGCTTTCCGGTGGTGGTATGGTTTCCACTTCCGTTAGCGCGCCAGAGAATCCGCCGTTCTCGGCGCTGTAAGGGGTCTTGACGACTTGCACGGACTGCACCGCATCAAGGGGAACGGGAATGGAAAATGAGCCGGTGACCGGATCGGTCATCTTCGAATCATTCACCTGGAGCATCGACTGATCTTCGCCTGAGCCGCGGAAAGTCAGTTTTCCATCCGGCGTGCGAACGACGCCGGGAGTCAGGGGCAGAGCCTGCTTAAAATTCTCTTCGGCGAGCGGCAAACTTTCGAGCTGGTTTTCGTCGAACTTCGGAGTGGTAGAAGAGGTAGTCGAGAGCGGGTCCGCTTGGTCCTTCACTTCGACTTTTTCGGTGATTCCAGACAGCTTGACCGAAATATTTTGGACGATGGACGCTCCGCTCTGGACGTGAAGGGTTGCGCTGAATGGCTCGAAACCGTCTCGTAGTAGCTGGAGAAAGTAATCGCCATCGGGTACATCTTTGAATTCGTAGTTCCCTGCTGCGTCCGTTACAGCGGTCAACGAAGGGGCGCCCTCGGCTAGAGGCTTTAGTTCCAACACAAGCCCTTCTGTCGTTGAACTCTCCTTGGATTCGCTAGATGCGTTTACGAGCGACACGGTGCCTTTGATCACGCCGCCCTCTTGAGTTGTATCTTGCGCTGGCAGCCGCACCGCGCACAACAGCATCGCCGCAAGCAGAGAAACGCTTACGATGAACTGAGCTGCAGTGGTGAGTCTGCGCGCTGCACGTACCATGGCGTTTTCAGCTCTTCACCTTCTGCTGCGAACAGCTTTGCGATTTTTCAGGAGCATTTCCGCTTCCATTCCCGCGAACTAGATAGGGCGTTACTGTTCCGCGCCATCGACGGCAACCGCTTGTCCGCAAACAGACTTGGTAGTGATCGAAAGAATGCGGAATTACGGCTGGCGTGCATCTCGAACATCGCTGACGGAGAATTGACGACAACGTCAAACCCTTGCCTGTTACGAGTCGCATGTGTGGACTTCTCACTGTCGAGACCTCGCTCCCTTGGCGCGCTAAACTCTTCTCGCAGCACGGTATGCGGAGCTTCGAGCCTCACGCATACAGCAAGACCGCTCCTCTCGTGGATGTGGACGGAGAGATGCAATACATCCACCGAGGAGAGCCCATGTCCAGTTCGCGGCCACAACCTCTGCAATCATTAACCTTCTTCAGCGGAGCAGGCCTTGCGCCTGGGTACGGACTTGCATTGTCTTCTGCGAAGGCTTCGAACCACTCGGGCTGCGGCGGACGAGAGAGAACGGTCTTAGACGGGTTGACCCGGCGACGGACCAACACCCCTGATCCTCCGCACCGAAACGCGCACAGAAACCCAATGCGCTCCTGCCAATTTAGATGCTCGACGAAAGGGTGAAGGCACAATTTTTCGCCGTGATTTGCGGCTTGCCTCCGGCAGCCATCGAGGGAGATGACGGGCGGCCTTACAAATTTTTGTGCCGCTTTGCACGTATCCAGCATCGAAGTGGCGAAAGGCGCAGTACAAAAATCCTTATCGTCGACCGTCCGAACATGAGGCGGAGGGTCAAGAAAACATGGAGGTGGTATGTCCGAGATGCATCAGTTTCCTACTCTACCGAGCCAGCCATTCCGGTTGGATGTTCCTCTACATGAACTGCTGCAACAACCATCGCACGCGCCCGCGCCTCAGCCAACGACGCTGACGAAGTCTCTGACGCTGCCTACGCCTGTTTTCCCTCAGCAACCGGCGCTGTTCCACGATCTCGATGAGCAAGATATTGCCGCCCATGAAACCGTTCTCCAGACCGGCAAGCGGCACTGGCCCCCTTCCAAAATCTTGAAAACGATGCGGGGCTGGATGTTTCCGTATTTCAAATCGCGCGCTCTCCCAGGCGAGTTTCAGCCGATCATTGCGTACCTCTTCACCGAGTGGAAATGCAACTTGGACTGCCATTACTGCTGGTCGTACGACAACCGCATCAAGGGCATGACTGAGGACACGGCGCGGCGAGCCATCGATTGGCTTGAAACCACACCATGCCGCGTGCTCGCGCCAACCGGCGGCGAGCCGCTGCTGCGCCCGGACTTCGTTCATAAGGTGATCAACTACGCCGCCAAGAAAGACTTCTGGGTTTACCTCGCCACGAACGCGCGGCTGCTGCAGCCTGAAGTTACCGACCGGCTCGCCGACGCAGGCATCGCGACCGTCAACTTCGCCGTCGATGCAATCAAGGAAAAGCCTGGGCTTCCGAAAGCCCTTGAGCACGTGCGTTCGAACTTCGACTACCTCGTGCGCCGGCAATATCGTTACGGGTACACCGTGTTTTTCAACACCAACATCTGCCGCACCAATATTGAGGACGTGAAACAGCTTGCTACGATCGCACACGAGAACGGAATCTCCATCACGTTCCACATCAACGAGGCTCCAATGATGGAGCAGGGACACTTCAAGCATCTCCACGAAAACGACACCTACATTCGGCCTGAAGATTTTCCCGTGGTGGATGAACTTCTTGACTGGCTCATCGACAAGCAGCGCCAGGGATGGAAGATGGTGGATTCGATTCCTCGCCTGCAGAACATGAAAGGCTTCATGCGCGGCGTCGGCGAGCACTGGGGATGCCGCGCCGGACAAAACTGGTTGATCATCCGGACCAACGGAACCCTCGCTCCCTGCTTTCCTCTTTATAACGCGTCCTACGACTGGGGCACTGTCGGCAACCAGAAGTTCGACGTAAAGCAACTCTCGGAAATGAAAAAGGGTTGCGAACCGAATTGCTTTTCGACACTCGGCTACAACGTCGCGTACTGCTACAGCGCCGCCCGCGTGATGAAGTGGCTCTGGAAGCAGGCCATGAACGGCTTCCAGGGCGTAACCGGAAGTTTTGAATAACTTTCACGGGCGAACAACGGATACCGGAGGAGATCGATGTCCCAACTCGCAACTTTCTCATCCTGGCCACAACAGCGCGCCATAGAAATTCCCTTCGAGGCGTACAAGCGCAGCCAGGCTGCTCTTGCCCGCTATCGCCTCTATCCGCTGACGGTCTTTTATACTTTGTATGCGGCCCTGGTGTTGATTATTGCGTTTTCGACAAAGCATCCATGGACGGCGGTGGCTTTCTTTTCGGCGGGTTGCGTGACATGGACGCTCGTCGAGTACCTCTTTCACCGCTATGTTCTGCACGGCCGTTTCCCGGCGGGCAAAGGCCTTATTCAGCGCTTCCTGCATGAGCGGCTTGATCCTCTCCATTGGGATCATCACAAGCGCCCTTTTGATGGCAGCCACATCAGCGGCGAATTGAAGGACATTCTGCCGCTTTTTTTCGTTGCGGCCCCGGCCAGCTTTTTGTTTCCCGTTTACACCGCGCCCGTGATGCTCGCCGGCGTTGTGCAAAGCTACGTCTCGGAAGAGTGGCTGCACTACGCCCTGCATTTCTCGAATTCCAGATTTCCCCTTTTCCGGCGCCTGAAGAAATACCACCTGTACCATCACAGTCCCCGCGGGATCAACAAAGGCTATGGCATCACCACGCGATTCTGGGATGGCGTGTTCGATACTCGATTCCCTGACGCGGTGAGGCGCTCTCTGAGCAAGAACTGAAATGAAGAACGACGGATATGCTCTCATTACTGGCGCTTCACGCGGTTTGGGAATGGAGTTTGCCCGGGCGCTCGCGGAACGTCATTACAATCTGGTTCTCGTCGCCCGTTCGGCGGAACCTCTCCACGCATTTGCAGCCGAATTGCGCCGGTCGGCCCCGGTGGCCGTGGTCGCGATTCAGGTTGACCTGTCCGCCCCCGGAGCAGGCCAAATTCTGGCGGAACAACTCTCGCGCGGCGGCATCCCGGTCGAGTTGCTCGTGAACAACGCCGGCTTCGGTCTTCGTGGCGAATTCCGCGATCTGCCTTTGCCCCGGCAGTTGGAGATGCTGCGTCTCAACAACCAAGCTATCGTTGAGCTCACGTACAGCCTTCTTCCCGGAATGCTGGAGCGACGGCAAAAGGGCATCATCAATATTTCGTCGACGGCCGGTTTTCAGCCCATTCCCTTTGCGAGTGCGTATTCGGCGACCAAGGCCTTCCTGACCGCGTTTTCTCTCGCTCTTGAACAGGAACTGCGCAGCTCTGGCGTAACCGTTGTGACTGTCTGTCCGGGAAGGCTGCTCAAGAAACAGAGCGGAGATTCAGCACAGCCGGTCAAAGGAAAGTGGGCGGGCGTTTACCAGAGTCCGGAGGACGTGGTGCGCGACGCGCTGCGAGTGCTCGCCAATGGCGGCGGCCTGACGGTGCCCGGAGCACTCAATAAGTTCAGCGTCTTTGCCCAGCGCTTGATCCCGAGAAAGGTCGTACCCCGATTGGTAGCAAAAATGTCGAAGGCGTAATGCACGGCCGCAACGGGCCCCTTCCCCTCCCTTTCGCGATCAAGATTTTCGTCGTGCGCCTTAAAACGAGGCTCCAGCCCTCGGTGAAGTAGAAGAAACGTTAGAAAGGAGCCTGTAATGATTTTCCGCAACCTACTAGCACATTCGCGCCACGCGGTTGCTGCTGCGGTCCTTGCAGTTCTGCTTGTCTCGAGCGCGCCAAATGCCTCAGCGCTGGACCAACCGATGCGTTCAGAGGCCACTGGACACGAAGGAATGTCCATGCCCATGGACGAATCAACCCAGATGGATGCCGCGCTGCAGAGCAAGCTTTTGGCCGATAAGAAAGAAAGCGAATTCAATCATCATTTAGCCGGGCTTTTTGTGATTCTCGCTGGTGTTTTCATCTTAGCTCAAGGCACGCTGTCGCAACGCTGGTCTTTTCTTCGCTTTGCGTGGCCTGCTTGTTTTCTGTTTTCCGGGCTGTTTCTGCTCGCCTTCAGCGATACAGAGCTCTGGCCTTTCGGTCCTCAGAGTTGGTGGTACGGCCTCACCCACAATCCGGAAGATTTGCAGCACAAGACGTTTGCCGTGATCTTGCTTGCTCTCGGCGTCTTCGAGGTTCAACGCGTTCGGGGTGTTCTCAAATCGGCCTGGGCCAGATGGCTATTCCCGGCACTCGCCTGCTTTGGCTCCGTATTGCTCCTCTTCCATGAGCACCACAGCGGGATGCACGGCGCTGCGCACATGACAACGATGGCTCGCATCAAAGCCGAGCACCTCAATTTTGCCGCCACCGGATTCGGTATTGGCGTTTTCAGAGGAGTCTCTGAGATACCCACTCGCTGGCAGGAGACGTTCGCGAAGCTCTGGCCGCTTCTAATGATTTTACTCGGCGTGCTTCTCGTTCTCTACCATGAGTAACTATTTTAAGCTCCCGCGCTCGTCACCCCGCAAGGGTTTCTGCTCGGCACGCGACGCTTGCGCCGCGATAGCTCTGGGACTGCTGCTTTGGGCCAACTCGCCCTATGCGCAATCTTCGCCTGAAGATAAGCCTTGGCCAATCGTTGCGCCTAAACAGGCGTACCTGAGCGAGCCGGTGTCCTCGCCGCAGGTATCGGAGTCGAGCGCAGAAACGCAAGCAAGCGGTGGCGCGACCACATCCCCCGCAGTAAATCCCGCCCAAAACGGTGACGAAGGCAAACAGTCCAAGCGCATCCTTTGGATCTTTCCGAATTACAGAGCTGTCAGCGCCGATACGCAGTTGCCCCCGCTATCTTTTAAGGAAAAGTTCTGGCTGGCTACGGAAGACAGCTTTGATTATTCAGCTTTTGTTTCTGCGGGGATGATTGCCGGTGTGAGCCAAGCGAATAAGTCTTATCCGGAGTTTGGACAAGGCGCAAAGGGTTTTGGCCGCTACTACTGGCATGCGGTGGCCGATCATGCTGTTGGAAACTATCTGACGGAAGCGATCGTGCCTGCGGTAACACACGAAGACCCGAGGTACTACACCCTTGGGCATGGCGGGTTCTTAAAGCGAACAGGCTACGCAATAAGCCGTCTGCTAATCACGAGGACCGATAGCGGAGGCAGAACCTTTAATTTTTCTGAAATAGTGGGCAACGGGGCGGGCGCCGGCATTTCAGATACCTACTATCCGGGGAGAGAACGCACTTGGACAAAGACCGGCCAAAAGTGGGTGACGCAAATCGGTTTAGACGGAGCGTTCAACATCTTGAAAGAGTTTTGGCCGGATATCAACCATAGCGTTTTTCATGGAAAGTACTGATTCCGGAGGTTCTTCAGAGTGCGATGTCCATCAAGGAGGGCATGCAAATGAATGCGATTTCACGAGGAATTTACCATGTTTGCCCAACGGGAAATTGTCTCGACAACCTGCATAGCTTCGCAAAACTGCATCTTTCAACTTTCAAGTCATTTCTCGTGCGAACTCAACGCGATGAGCCGTCGAGCGAAGTGGATTTATCCGCCACTCAAGTACTTCTGGCCACGGCTGCTGGCCTTGGCTTGACGGGACCGCTCATATGGCTGTTTGTGAGGTACTGGCTGTTCGCGCCGTGAGGAAAGGAACCCCTACCGCGGAACTTACCTGGCTGAAACACTGCGCAGACGGTTCTGCCTTGCGAGTTCAGAGTACGATCCCGTTGTGAGGTCCCCACGCATCAAGTTGCCGAAACACTGAATTCTTAAAACGACTCTCCAACGAGTTCTTCGCTTTTCTTCCAAAGCGCCTCGGCATTTTTCGGATCGAGCGCATATCCGCGCACTCCTTCGCTGATGGCGCTGATCGTCACGTGGTCGGGAACGATCTGGCCGACGTGGCAGTTCTCGCAATACCGGCCGCCAATCTCGTCAGCGGGTGCGACGACACCGGCCCACACCGAAGTCGCGGCACCTTGAGGAATGGTCTTCCACTGGAAGGGCCCCTTACCCTCGGCCGCAAGCTGCTGGTTTATTTGTTCCATGATCCCTTGAATGTGGCTTGGATCTATGTGGCGGCCCAGTTCGGTCAGAATGCCTCCCGGATGCACAGCCGCGGCACGCACGCCACGCTCCCGGTGCCTTTTGTCGAAAGCAACGGCAAAGAGGATGTTTGCCGTCTTCGATCGGCCATACGCGACGAATGGCTCATAGGGCGTCCGCTCAAAGTGGGGATCCTGAAGGTCAACGTTCGAGTAACGGTGACCGGAAGAAGACAGATTGACCAGTCGCCCTCCTGCGCGAAGAAGGCGCGCAATCCGGTTCACCAGGACAAAGTGGCCGAGGTGATTGGTGCCGAACTGTGTTTCAAAGCCGTCCGCTGTATGTCCGAACGGTGTCGCCATCACTCCCGCATTGGCGATGACCACGTCGAAGGGTTCACCCTTTGCGAGCAATTTGTCGGCACACGCGCGCACGCTTTTGAGGCTGGCAAGATCGAGCTCAACCAGTTCGAAACTCCCGCCATTGGCCGCAGCGTCCTTCCGCACCTGTTCGGTCGCCGCTTTGGCCTTCGTCAAATCCCGCGCCGCACCGACAACATGCGCGCTGTGAGCGGCAAGAGACCGCGCCGTCTCCACGCCAAGCCCCGCCGAAACGCCCGTGACGAGAATCCGCTTACCGCGCAGATTCGCGCCAGTCAAAACTTCCTCTGTTGTTGACGTCGCCCCAAGAGTGTTCACTATTCTCTTCCTCCTTGTGTCGGCCCGTTCGCGTTGCTTCCTTGGCAGCCGCTATTGACGAGCCACGCCGATTTAGATAAAACGGAGAGTATCTCCGAATGCTTAGATAATCGGAGACTGTCCCCGGTTACATCCTTTTTTATGCCGACGAAACGCTCCCAAGCTCCCCCGCGTAAGCCGCGCACCGATGCCCAACGGAATCGCCAGCGCATTCTGGAAGTCGCTAAGGAGGCGTTCACACGTTACGGCGCAAACACCAGCCTGGACGACATTGCCAAAGACGCGGGCGTCGGAGCGGGAACCCTGTACCGTCACTTTGGGACGCGCGATGCCCTTCTTGAAGCCGTCTACCGCATCGAGGTGGGGAAGCTGGCCGAAGCAGAACGCGAGCTCTCCGGGAAATTGGCTCCCGTTGAGGCGTTGCGCGCCTGGATGTTGCTCTTCGTGGATTACATCGAAACGAAGCAGATCATCGCCCCGGCACTAAACACCATCGTCGGAGGTCCCTCAAAGGTGTACGAGGCTTCGCGCGCTCAAGTCACCGGTGCGATTGACGCGCTCGTGAAGCGTGCAATTGAGAGCGGCGACATACGAACAGACCTCGATCCATTCGATCTACTTCGGGCGCTTATCGGTGTCTCGAATGTGGCATCTGGCCCCGACTGGCCGCAAAGTGCACGCAGACTCGTAGATATCCTTATCAGTGGTTCGCGGCCACTCGAATAGACCCCCGGTCTGACTCCTGAATGTCTCCTTATCGAAAACGATAGACCTTCTGATCGATCAACCTGTCCCGCTCTTTCGGTTAGATCTGGGCTCGGCCGCCGTCAACGAATAGTTCGATGCCTGTGACGAAACTGGAGTCATCGGAAGCGAGAAACAACGCCACCTTGGCAACTTCCTCGGGTTCCCCCATGCGTCCCATCGGGATGGTGGAGGCAATCCGCGCGATCACGTCCGGAGATTGCCGACTCACCAGCGGCGTATTGATCGGACCCGGACTAACAACGTTGGAGCGAATACGACGGTCCTTCAGATCTGTAGTCCAGGTTCGAACGAACGAGCGGATTGCAGCTTTACTCGCGGCGTAGACGCCGAAGGCGGCAGTACCCTTAACACTCGCGACAGAGCCGTTGAGAATGATAGAGCCACCATCCTTCAGTAGCGGCAAGGCCTTTTGCACCGTGAACAGCGTTCCCCTCACATTGATGTTGAATAGTTTGTCGAAATGCTCTTCGGTGATGGCCCCAAAGGGAACAAATTCGCCAACGCCGGCGTTGGCGAAAACAATATCGATTCGCCCCTTCTCCTTGGAGACGGTCCCGTAAAGCCGATCAAGGTCAGCCAATTGGGCGACGTCTCCTTGAACTCCAGAAACGTTGCTGCCGATTGCCTTTACGGCCTCGTCGAGTTCCTTCTGGCGGCGGCCCGTGATGAAGACATACGCACCCTCTTTGACAAAAAGCTTTGCCGTAGCTAACCCAATCCCCTCTGTGCCGCCGGTGATGACGGCGATCTTACCTTCGAGCTTTTTGGTCATTGGCTCTCTCTTGCGCCATTCAGGAAAAAGAGCATCGTGACGGGCTTCGCGCCTTTGTTTCGCCATGCGTGGCGCGTACCGTTTTGCACGACCACGTCGCCGCGCTTCAAGTGCAGAGTCTCGCTGTCGTCCAACTCAAGCCAAATCTCGCCGTCGTAGACAACTGAATAGTCGACCGTATTCGTTTTGTGCATCCCAGGATCTTCCTCTTCGAAGTGATCGGCTAATCCTCGCAGTCGAACCAAGGCTTCTTCTTGTGCGGCCTTGCCATCGAAGGACGGATCCGCGAAGACCGAACCGGGCGGAAAGGTCACGAAGTGCAGACTTGTGCCCCCGGGCCCTGGAACGACGGAGTCGGGATAGCTGTCAAACCTTTGCTCCTTGCTAAGATCAGGGGTCGCCGCGTTGACCCAGACGAGCGTGTGCTCGTAGCCGGGAACCGTCTTGAACTCGTAGGCGAGCAACGGTTCGTCGCTTTGAACGGCAGCCTTCCCGTTAACATTTCCCGTGACGATACGACGGTAAGTACTCGGTTTCTTACCGCGCTCGGATAATTTTCTTTTCTTGGAAACTATTCCATTCATGACTAGGATCTCCGCGTCGAACATTTTCAGAACCTGCCTCCCGAAACTCTTGCCTGCAAACAGGCGCAACCGGTGCCGCTGAGCTTAAGCGGCGGAAGCCTTCCCGTGATACGCAGGCGCAAAGACGTCCTGCACAAATTTCTCAAACGACGTCGGTGTGGTGTTCTCCGGCGAACGACGTTCCAGCGCGGCGAGGACTCCTGCGTTGATGGCCTGGAACATCTCGATATACACCGCCGCTTTCTTCGACGGCATACCCACTTGCGTCAACGCCTGCTGCATCTGGTCATACGGAAACTGCTGGTAACGCAGATCCGGTTTGCCAATGCCGCGCGCGATCGCCGCGGTGACTTCCGTCATCGACAGGTCGCGCTCGCCAAGCAGCTCGCGCGTTTGTTTGCCGGAAAAATCTAGGTCGAGAAGGCGCTGCGCGGCGTAGTCGCCGACATCGCGCGTCGCGATCATCGGTATCTTCAGGTCGGGCAGTAGCGCGTGTCCGAAGATTCCCATCCCCCGGATCATGCCGATCGCCGCAAGATTGTTCTCCATGAAATACGCGGCCCGTAGGTGCAGAACGTTTAAACCGCTGACCGCGTTCAGTTTTTGCTCTGCAGAATGCAGCCCCGTGACTGGCCCGGTGCCTTGCGGGACATGCGCGCCGTAGCTGCTCAAGTACATCGCGTAGCGCAGGCCGGAATCCTTCACGGCTTTTGCGATCGCATCGCTCTGTCGCTCCTGATCCTCTCGGGAGGTTATCGGCGGCAAGACCAGGTAGGCCGCGTGCGCACTGCTAAAGGCTTTGGTGAGCGCAGCCGCATCAATCATGTCAGCCGTGAACGCTTCCGCGCCTTTGCGCACGAAGCGTTGCAGCCGTTCCGCGTCGCGTCCCACGACGCGCACGTTCCTGCCCTTCGACAGCAGGAAATCGGCGATGATCGAGCCGGTGTTACCGCTCGCCCCCAAAATCACATACATGCCATTCAAATCGGGTGAACTCATGGCTACGGTCTCCTTGATCTGATGTATTGTTCTTCTTATTTACACAATTAAATCAAAAAAAGTCAGCGTCCCTTGGCGCGAATCTGCCTGATCAGGTCCGCCAGCGTTATTTTCCCGAGCGACTTCTCAAAACTCTTCTGGGCTTGAGAACGCACATCTGACATGCATTCCTTGAGGTTGCGACTGACCGGACATCTCTTTTCCACCGGATACGAATGGATGACAAACGCCGGCGGTGCCCCGCTGGCACGGTATATATCTAACAGCGTGATTCGTTTGGGAGGACGCGCAAGTACGCTTGCTCCGCTTTTTCCGCGTGTGGTCACAACCAAGCCCGCCTTGGAGAGTTTGGACAGGGACTTCCGAACGAAGGTGGGATTTGCGTTTACGCTGTCTGCCAGAGTCGCCGAGCCGGTCTCCCCGCCAGGGTAAATCCCCAGCGCGGCCATGATGTGCGTGGCGACGGCAAATTGGACGCTCTTCACTGACATGAAGCGCCTCCTCCTATATGTGATGTTTATAGTCACATTTGGTTGCAGGCTTTCTTGCAAGGAAACGCGCGCCGGACGGGAAACCGCGGCATTTCTCGGCCACTCTCTTAAATCGCGAACTTCTCGCCGAACATCGGAAGGCCGCTCTTGGATGACTCGCGCGTGGCCTCATCTTGGATCACATCCCAATGCTCCGCCAGAACGCCATCCTTGATGCGAACGATGTCCGCTGCAATCCAGTTCACGGGAAGGCCAAAGTCCGAGAACCGTCCGTGCACGATCACGAAATCTCCTTCGGCCACGATCGTTCCTGCCTCGTACTTGAGCGTCGGCGGAAGGCTTTTGATGAGATTGAACAGGCCCTCGCGGCCGGGCGCGATGTGAGCGCTGTGTTGGATGTAACGTGGCGACCAAAACTTCTCAGCCGCGGCGTAGTCACGCTCGTTGAATAGCGTGTCGAAGGCTTCCAGGACCAGCGCTTTGTTCTTCGATTCGATCTTCTCACTGACCACTTTTGTTTTTGCCATTTGCCGTACCTCCCTTTCATCCTTGCAATTCCAGCTGGCACCGGCTCGACGCCAGCTCCTCAAAGCTTCGACCCACAGTCGAGTTCCCGCTCGGCCCCAGAATTAGTCCGCGGTCATTCCACCGTCGACCGCCAGGGATGCGCCAATGATGTACGATGCCTTGTCAGAGGCGATGAATGCGATGGCGTTTGCAATTTCTTCGGGAGTCCCGATGCGCTTGTTGGGAACTTGTGCCTCGAGGAAATTGGCTTTGTTTTCCTTTGTTTGCGCAAAGTGGTTGAACATTCTCGTTTCCACCGGGCCAGGGCCAACGATGTTGACACGAACGCCTGTGCCGGCGAGTTCAAGCGCCGCCGACTTTGTGATGCCTTCCACGGCGTGCTTGCTGCCGACGTACGCGGCCGCACTCGGGCCACCGACTTTGCCGTACGCAGACGAGATGTTAACGATGCTGCCTTTGCCTTGCCGAAGCATTGCCCGAATCTCGTACTTCATGCTGAGAAGCACACCAAGTACGTTTGTGTCGAAGATGGCTCTATAGTTCTCGGTGTCCGCATCTGCAGCGGACTCGGGATTGCCCACAGTGCCGGCGTTATTGACGGCGATGTCCAGGCCGCCGAAACGAGCGATGATCTTGTCGACGAGGTTTTTGACTTCCTCTTCATGCCGTACGTCGGTGCGCACAAATTCGGCTTCAGCGCCGAGTTTGCGAAGCTCAGTGGCAAGCTTCTGGCCTTCATCTTCGTGGCGTCCGGAAACAACCACCCGCGCTCCTTCCTTGGCGAAGGCCTGCGCCGTGGCTCGACCTATGCCCGTCAGTGCTCCGGTAATCAAAACAACTGGTGAACTCATGGCAATTGCCTCCTTGATCTGGAGCCCATGCAGGTCAGGCATGACTGAACGACCGCCAAAGCTGCTTTCGGGGCTGCTCAGAACACTCAATTGGATGGAGACGCCAGGCATTGGTAGCGCTGTTTGAGCATACTTTGTTAAGCTGGCATCGATGCCCCACAAGCATGGGAGTGAAAAATGGAGTTACGACACCTTCGCTATTTCGTCGCGGTCGCGGAGGCAGGAAGTCTGACGGTGGCAGCAGAGCAAAGGCTGCACACGTCACAACCTTCGTTGAGTCGGCAGATTCGAGATCTGGAGGGGGAGTTAGGCGCCCAACTCCTGACACGCCGCGCTCGCGGAATCGACTTGACGCCTGCGGGTCGAACCTTTCTCGACCACGCGCGCTTGGTGCTATCGCAGGTAGACGCGGCAAGCGAAGCTGCTCGCCGCGTCGCTCATCCTGGCAAGCCATGCTTCACGATGGGGTTTTTGACCGGGCACGAATTGAAGTGGATGCCCGAAGCCTTGCGGATCTTGCGCGACGAACTGCCTAACATCGACGTGATGGTGTCGAGTCAATACTCCCCGCTGCTTGCGGACGGCCTATCAAAAGGAAAAATCGATGCGGCCTTTCTACGGCGGGAAAAAGGGTTGCCGGACTTGGCGTTCCGTCTTCTCGTGAAGGAGCCGCTGATGGTGATCTTGCCCAGCGACCACCGCCTCGCTGTCCTCAAAGCCATCAGTCCGAAGGATCTGGTGGGCGAGACATTCGTGATTGTGTCGAACACGGCTCCTGTACTGCGGGCGGTCATCGACAAGTACCTTAAGCGCTCCGGAATCGATATCACGCCGGCTCATGAGGCGGACCACCTCGCCATGGGAATGTCCTTAATAGCGTCGACAGGCGGCGTAGGGTTGCTACCCGCTTACGCACAAAACTTTCTTCCTTCGTCGGTAACGAGTCGTCCTCTCAAAGGCGATCCGCCAACGGTCGATCTGGTCCTCGGCTACAAAAAGTCGAACCAGTCTCCGATCCTCAAGCTCTTGCTTTCGAGCTTAGACGAGTTGGTCGCCCGTGTCTCGAAGAAGCCCCAATAAAGTCGGAACGACATCGCCGCGGTCAACCAGGCTGGAAAGGTCTTCGGTCGTGATCTGAATATACTCAATTATCTTTTGTACGCAGCAGCGCATGTGCGTAGGCCGGCGCTTTGCCGGCATCTTCATGCTTGCAGTAGGCGTACACATCCACTCCCTTGCGAAGCCATTCTTCAAAACGCTTGCTCCAAGTCCCCAATTCCTTTGCAGTGTAGTTTTCACGCCGCAGGCGCACATAAGTAAATTCGGTTGTAAGGACTTCCAGAGGCGTTTCCTTCTCCGTCTCGGCTAAACAAAGCGCCGTTCCGTGCCGGCGAAGGACGGCGTAAGTTTCCTCGGTGTACCACGATGCGTGACGCACTTCAAAGGCGAACGCAAAGGCCGGGGGACGAAGGGCGAGAAAATCTTCAAGCAGCGGCTGATCAAATTTGAAATTGGGTGGAAGCTGCACAAGGACGGGGCCGAGGTGGTCGCCATCGCTTAACACGCTGGCCACCTCCAGGAAACGCTTCAACGTCTCTTGACAGCCGCGCAGCCTCTTGATGTGGGTGATTTGCTGGTTTGCCTTCAGAGCAAACTTAAATCCTTCGGGAACGCTCTTCGCCCACTGCAAGAGCAGATTTTCCGTCGGCATGCGGTAGAAAGAATGGTTGATCTCGACCGTTTTGAACTGCCCGGCATAATAGCTCAGCATTTCGCGGTCCGGCAGCTTCTCCGGATAAAAACTCCCCTTCCACTCCTTATAGGAGTATCCAGAAGTGCCCACGCACAATTGGCCCTTGCTAGGAATAGCGAACCTCCCTTGATTTGGAATTTAATCACAGCTGAGATGCGGCGAAAAGGCAATGTTAGTGAATGATTAGGGCGTTTTTTTTCCCCGTGGCGGTATGCGGCTGCTCAAAGCTTCAATGGCCCCCTCCAACCTTTGACGTTGCTTCCAGAAATCGCGCCAGAGATCACCTTTCTCTTTTAGTCGCGCAAAAATCGTTTTTATGTTTAGATTCGCCGGCTGCAGGCTGGAGCGCAGTTCACCGGGCAAAATGGGAGTGGAAACCGGCGCTTCGGGGAATGCCCGCACGGAATATGCGGCAGCCAGCGGACGCCCGTGAGCATTTTGCTGCACGTCGATCAACACGCGGCCCGTCGGGCGCTTGGCAACGATGCGCTCGTGGGTCACCAGACTCGGGTGCTCGGCAGTCACGGTGCGCGCGATGATCTCCCCGAAGGTGCGCAGTTGCTCGTATGTATAAACCGGCTCGACAGGTATATAGATGTGGATTCCAGTGGCGCCCGAAGTCTTCAAGAAGTTCGCTAACTGCAGTTCTTCGAGTTTTTCGTGAAGCGCTCGAGCGATGGTGACGACGACGGAATATTCCGTGCCATCCGATGGATCCAAATCGAAGAAGAAGTAGTCGGGATGGTCAAGGTCGGCGAGGCGATTGGACCACGGATTGTGGTCGATGCAACCGAGGCCCGTCAAAAACAGCAGGGAAGCACGGTCGTTGGCGGTTGCGTAGTGAATTAACTCCCCACGATGTTCGGAATCCACCGGAACCGTCTTGAACCAGTCCGGTACTCCCTCGCGCAAATCTTTCTGAAAAAAAGCCTGCCCCTTGATTCCGTCGGGATAGCGTCGCAAGACCAATGCCCGATCGCGTAGAAATGGCAGGATGAAATCCGCCATGCGGTAGTAGTACGCCAGCAGGTTACGCTTGCTGTGGCCTGACTCTGGAAAATAGACTTTGTTCAGATTGCTCAGTCGCAGCCGTCTGCCGTCCAGCTCGATGGTGGCCGTTTCCGAGCGCCCCTTGAATAACTCGTTTTCGACCTCGGCTTTTGTGTTGAGCACGCGGCCGACAATCTCGGGCGCACGAACTACGGCAGAGACGGCGGGTGAATCAGCAGGCGCAACCTCGCTTTCCCATTGGCAATCTGCGGGAAGCCAGTCCGCACGAAGGGCCAGGAAAACGGGGTGACGCAGAACGTTCTCCTGTGTCCATCCGCTGAATTTGACCCGTGCCACCAGAGCAGGAGAGACCCAGGATGGCTTTTCATTGGTTTCGGGCACGGCATCGAACGGGGAATTGGGAACAGCTAGTTCTTTCAGCTTGCTGCTCAATTCCGTGTGTTTTTTCGCGTCGAATCCGCTGCCAACATGTCCGATGAATCGAAGTTTTTTGCCATGATACAAGCCCAGCAGCAGCGCGCCAAAGGGAAGAGCGGAGGTGCGAGCCTGGGTCCAGCCTCCGATCACCGCGTCAACGGTCTTGGTAATCTTCAGCTTCACCCAGTACGGGCTTCGATCGGAAACGTAAGGGCTATCGGCGCGCTTGGCGACGATCCCTTCCAAACCATTTTGTTCCGCCAGTGCAAACAACTCTTTTCCGTGTTCCAACTGATGGTCCGCGTAGCGAAATCGCTCGGATGAATAAAGCAAACGTTGCAGCAGCTGCTTGCGCTCGAGAAGCGGAGCACCGCGAAGGTCGTATCCGTCGCAGTGGAGAAGATCGAAAGCGAAGAAAACGACACGCGTTTGCGTGACAAGGCTCTCGTTTGGCGCTCGCACGTGCATGCGTTCCTGCAATTGTTCGAAGCTGCTGTGACCTTGGGCATCCAGGGCCACGATCTCTCCGTCAAGAATTGCCTGGCGAGCGGCCAGGGCATCGGGAAGAGAGGCCAGCTCGGGGTAGCGTTTGGTGATGTCAATACTGTTACGCGAACGCAGCGCCAGGACGCCATTCTCGATTCGAGCTAGCGCGCGGACGCCGTCCCACTTGATCTCAAAGAGCCAGTTGGGATCGGAAAAGGGTTGGTCGGCAAGCGTCGCGAGCATGGGTTCCACGCGAGACGGCATTGCGCCCTTGCGAGCGTCTTGCAACTCAGCCGGTTGAATCGGGATTGTCCGGCGTTTAGGAGGCAGCTGCTCCTTAATCTCCTCCAGCGTGCGTCCTGTAAGGGCGGAACCGTCGTGCTCGTCGATGTTCCAAGAGGAATCCTCGGCGGCGTCCTTATGCTTGATCATCAACCATTCGTTGCCTTTTTCGCTGTGTTTCAGTCTCACCAAAACAAAGCTGCCCCGCAATTTCTCCCCGTTTAAACTAAACTTGATTTCTCCCTTTTCCAATTGCTTCAGCGCGGCGAGATTGCCCTCGACATGAAAAGTCCCGCGGTCCCAAACCATTACCGTTCCCGCCCCATAATTGCCTTCGGGAATTTTCCCTTCGAAGTTGGCGTAGTCCAGCGGATGATCCTCCGTTTGCACCGCCAGCCGCTTGTCGGCATGGCTCTGGGAAGGTCCCTTGGGCACGGCCCATGATTTCAGAGTCCCGTCGACCGCCAGCCGGAAATCGTAGTGCAGCCGTGTCGCCCGGTGCTTCTGAACCACGAAGGTGTCGCCGTGCTCGGCCCCGGGACGAATTTCCAACTGCGGCAGTTTCGGCTTTGGCAGGCGTGTGCGCCTGCCTGCCGTGGCAGGTTTAGTAGCTGGGGAGGGCTGGTCCTCGACCTTACCGGCCACGGGTTGGGGTTCACCCGAAGGCTCGGGTGTCCGCTCGAAGTGGCGCTTCCGCCGGTATTCTTCCAGTTTGGCCATGGATGCATTCTATCCCAGACTTTTCTTGGGCCGGCAGGATTGCCTTTTTGGGTTTTTAGCCGGGGTTTCGTCTTGCTTCTTGTCCGGTGGGCGTCTAACCTAGCAGAATCCCTTGTCTTGGCAAAGGAGAGCTCACATGGCCACGACTGTCTGGAAAGGCCATCTCACATTCGGCCTGATTTCGATGCCGGTGCGCATGTTTGCCGCAGCCCGCGGTGAACGAATCAGTTTCAACCAGCTTCACAAGGAATGCCATTCACGGCTCAAGCAGCCGCTGTTTTGCCCGGTTTGCAACCGGAACGTGGAGCGGTCCGAGATAGTAAAGGGTTATGAGTACGAAAAGGATCAATACGTGCTCTTCAGCGAAGAAGAGCTCGACAAAATCGAGCCTGCCTCCGCCCGCGTTATGGAAATTCTGGAGTTCGTGAAGTTAAGCGAGATGGATCCACTCTATTTCGATTCATCGTATTACATAAGCCCTGAAGACGCCGGCGTAAAAGCCTACCAGTTGCTCATGAAGGCTATGGAAGAGTCCGGTTACGGAGCCATAGCCAAGCTCACCATGCACCAGCGGGAGCACATCGTGATTGTGCGGCCCGGCACAAGAGGAATGACGCTGCACACGATGTTCTATTCCAATGAGATTCGCGCCGCAGAGTCTGTTCCGACCGACAAGATCGAAATAAAGGACCAGGAAAAGAAGCTCGCGCAACAACTGATCGAAAGCCTTGCCGCTCCTTTCGAGCCGCAGAAATACCGGGACGAATACCAGGAGAATTTGCGCGCGATGATCTCTGCCAAGCTCCAGGGCCAGCAAGTCACCGAAGTCGCCCAGCCGCATCTGGCCCCGGTCATTGATTTGATGGAAGCGCTCAAGAAGAGCCTCGCGGAGAAGAAAGCTCCGGCTGCGACGCCCGCAGTGACTTCGGCAGAAGCGGAGCCTGTGCCTGCCGGCAAAAAACCTCCCTCTCGCGCCGTGCAGCCTATCTCCGTTCAGCAAAAGAGGGCCGGCAGGAAAGTAGCCGGCTAGTTCCTCAATGGGTGCGACCGATCGATTCAGCCCGGAAAACGTCCAGCGCATCCTTGGTCTGACCGCCAAGCAGTTGGACTACTGGGACCGTTTGCGCCTTGTCTCTCCCCGAAAAGAACAAGAAACCCGCTTCTACGATTTCCGTGACCTGATTGGCCTACGCACGGTAAAACAATTGGTTGAAGAAGGTGTACCTGCGAATCGCTTACGACGAGCGCTGGCCGCGCTTCGGGAGAAGCTCGTTCAGGTCCAAGCGCCGCTTACGGAGCTTCGCATACTTTCTGACGGGAAAGATGTCCTCGTGGAACGCCACGGGACCCGGCTGGAACCTCTGTCTGGCCAGTTTGTCTTGAATTTCGAAACGCGTGACCTCGATGAAAAAGTTCGCGTCATCGCCGAACGCAACGCCGACGAGTGGCTGGCCCTGGCGCTGGAATACGAAGCCGACAAAAAGACAAGAACCGAAGCGATGGATGCCTATGATCGTGCGTTGCGTGTTGATCCAGCAAAAATCGACGCGCTGCTCAATTGCGGAACCTTGCACTACGAGGATGGAAACTTCGAAAAGGCCTCTGAATATTTCGGACGCGCGATTTCTGCGCAGCCCGACAGCGCTCTGGCACACTTTAATCTGGGAAGCGTTCTGGAGGAAGTGGGGGATGTCGACACGGCTCGCAAATACCTCCGCCAAGCCGTTCGGCTCGATCCGGACTATCCCGATGCACAGTACAATCTTGCCTACGTCTGCGAAAAGCTGGGAGCATTCGCCGAAGCGCGGGAGCACTGGCAAGCATACCTGAAACTAGACCCTGTGGGTCCTTGGAGCAACTACGCGCAACAGAGGCTTTCTTCCTCCGCGCAAGCAAAATCGGCCGGCAACAATTGATTCGGGTACAACTAGGGTTAGCTTGTTCCCCCCCGCGGCTGGGAATCTTTAGTGAGACGACGATTCCCCCGTGGTTCGTGACCTCAATTTCCACTTTGTTAGAATTCGCAAGGGTATAAAGTTCAACCTCCCTCCCAGCCGACGTTTTCTCAAATGGCCGCTTCCGCATCTTCCGCTCTCCACCGCGCATAATCACTACTGCATTTCTGCTTCGGGGCACTGAGGACGATACAGGATTTCGTCTCGCTCAAGCGAAAGCGACAAATCGGACTCCAGGAGATGCTCTCGATCTGCGGCAAGCAAGTGAAAAATGTACTCGTGGTGTATGAGGTTCAGCGAAAAACGAAATTCAGAAGCGGCGGATGAGCCTGTAAGCCGGATTTTGTGCGGCGCGCCTTCCTGTGAAGGACGGCATGCAGCGGCGATCATTCCTCTAGGTCACGACTCGCGCCGTGACTCCAGCAGCCTACCCGAGGGTTGCTCTCGATGATGGCTTGCGCCATCGTCGAGGAAGGACGCTCTTTGCAGCGGCCGCTGCAAAGCGGTCGACTGCGCAAGCGTTCTCGGCGAGCCGGGCCGGCTCTCCCCTCCTATTTGGCCTTGCACCACGCGGGGTTTTCCGTGCCTCCGATGTTGCCACCGGAGCGGTGGGCTCTTACCCCACCTTTTCACCCTTGCCAAACTGAGCGAGCATTTCGAAGACGTCTCGCAGGTTTTCCTGCGCGATGCCACCGTGCTTCTCTCGGCCGGCGGTATATTCTCTGTGGCACTTTCCGTGAACCGTAGCACAGGCTTTAGCCTGCGAGCTTTTTGCGGTGCGCGTCCACGCGCACGACGCAATCACAAGCAAAGCGCACAGACTGAAGTCTGTGCTACCGTCCCCCTGGCGTTACCAGGCGCGTTGCCCTATTTCGTCACCGGCTCTTGCGAGCCTACGACGAGGGTGTCCGGACTTTCCTCCCGCCCAGCCATCTTGCGATGACCAAGCCAGCGATCACCCGGCTCACCCGCCAATTTGAATTATAGCCGATAGCCGCGAAATCGACGAGCCCAGCTGCGGTTACATTCCGGGAATAGCTCCACGGCCTGAGCAGAGCCGGAATCCCAGACCCCTCCCCTGTTTTTTGTAAGTGTTGCATCTACAAGACTTAAGCCCACTGTATCCCCTGAAAAGTCAACGGTTACAATGACTTGCCACATGCACGAGGCCAGTGGCCAAGGCCGAAGTCGAGAGTCCTGCAAGTGTTGTTTCTAAATGACTTAGCTCCTCATGGCTTACCGGCGTACACGACAGACAATACAGCCGCTAGCCGCTGTAGAATTTGCCCTTGTTCCCGAAAGAAATGAAACCTACAATCCGCGCGATGCGAGTCCGCGAAGCGAAAGATTTTCTCGTTCAACACACTGCCCAGCAAGCGCTGCTGGAAAACGTGCCCCTTTCCGACCTTGAGCGCCGAATGATGTACTTCACGGAAAGCAAACAGGCTCTTGAAGATCCGGCCACTCTCAACGAGGAGTTCGAGGCACGATACGATACGCCCGAATTCGAGAAGAAGATTTCACTATTAATGAGCCACGCGTATAAGAGGCTCAGAAAAGAAGACGCGGAAAAGGCGCTTCAGTGGAGCAAGGCCATCGGTGCGCTCCGTAAGGGGGATCATTACATTCTTGTATTGGCGGGTGACTCTGGCGGAGCAGTATCTATCCGCGAATGGAGAATTGCTCTGGCCGTGTTTCTGCCCGTCGGCATCGTCTTGTTCTGTATCTATTTCCTACCGCGCCTCCTTCCGGCTCCGAATCCGTACATGCTTAGAGTCATGCAGGCGTTGTTCTTGGCCTCGGTGATTGCAGCCGTGTTTTATCCGAGAGTCTTTGCACCTGCAGGCAAACTTTTCGACCGATGCTCCGATTGGATAATGGGAACGGACAAGGAAGGGGACGTCGAGAAGTAGCGAGGCTCCCTTCTATATTCCTAACAGCTTCTCGAATTCAGACTCGGTGAGGATGGGGACGGCGAGTTCCTTGGCTTTGTCGTATTTGGAGCCGGGGTCGGTGCCGACGACGACGTAGTCGGTTTTTTTGGTGACCGAGCCGGAGACTTTGCCGCCGTGTTGCTGGACGAGTTCGCCGGCTTCTTCGCGGCTGCGATTGGCGAGGCCACCGGTGAACACGAAACTCTTTCCTGCCAGCTTGTCGCTTTTCACCTGACGCTTTTCCGCGGTGGGATGCACCCCTACTTTGTTCAACTTCTTGATGAGCTGCCGATTCGCAGGCTCCGAGAAAAACTCAACAATCGAAGCCGCAACCTTTGGCCCGACTTCATGTACCGCCTCAAGCTGTTCTTCCTTCGCGGCGGCCAATTCCTCGAGCGACGAAAACTGCTCCGCGAGCAACTGCCCCGTTCTTTCGCCCACAGAGAATATACCCAGAGCATAAATCAGCCGCGCCAAACTGCTCTTCTTGCTCCCTTCAATCTCCGCCAGCAAATTCTGCGCGGATTTTTCCGCCATGCGCTCCAGCCCGGCGACCGCGTCCTCTTTCAACAAATAAAGGTCAGCAACATCCTTCACTAACCCCCTGTCCACCAGCTGATCGACGATTTTCTCTCCCAGGCCATCGATATTCATCGCGTGCCGGCTCGCAAAATGCAGCAAGGACTCCTTGCGCTTTGCCGGACAGGCGGCATTCACGCACCGGTACGCCACTTCCCCTTCCACGTGATGGATCGCGCTCCCGCACTCCGGGCACTTCCCCGGCATGTGAAACGGCCTGCGGTTCTTCCCTTCCTTCACCACCTTCAAAACGTGAGGGATCACTTCCCCAGCGCGCTCGATCAGCACGGTATCGCCGATTTGCACGCCTAAGCGCTCGACCTCATCCATATTGTGGAGTGTGGAACGGCTGACAGTGACGCCTCCTACTTGCACCGGCTCCAGAAAAGCCACCGGCGTCAGCGCACCCGTGCGCCCCACATTCACGCGAATATCATTGACGACCGTGGTCTCCTGCCGCGCGGGATATTTGAAGGCAATCGCCCAGCGCGGAGCCTTCGACGTAAACCCCAATTCATTCTGAATCCCCGTCGAATTGACCTTGATCACCACGCCATCGATCTCATACGGCAACTTTTCGCGCTTGGCGTCCCAGTCGTCGCAATACGCGATCACTGCCTCGATCCCATTGCACAACTTCCAATCGTCCGAAGCGCGGAAATGCAATTGCTTTAGTGCTCCCAGGCTCTCGGAATGTTTAGGAAAGGGGACTTTGCCATCGACGAAAAGGTAGTACGCGAAAAAGTCGAGTCGGCGCGCTGCGGTGATGGATGGGTCAAGGACGCGAACAGCTCCAGCCGCGGAGTTTCGCGCGTTTACAAATATCTTTCCGCCCGACAGCTCCTGCTGCCGGTTCAAAGCCTCAAACGCCTTGCGCGTCATCAGGACTTCGCCGCGAACTTCAAAATCGGCAGGCAGCTTGGCCTTCTTCAACGCTGCCGCATCCATTTGCAGAGGAATCGAACGAATCGTTTTCACATTCGGTGTGACGTCTTCGCCGGTCGTTCCATCGCCGCGCGTTACTCCGCGCACCAGCTTGCCGCCGGCGTACTGCAACGAAATGCTCAGTCCATCGAACTTGTGCTCGGCAATGTACTCAATCTTCTCCAAGCCGCTGCTTTCGCGCACGCGGCGGTCGAAATCTCGCAGCGCGTCATAGGAAAAGGCGTTGTCGAGGCTCAGCATCGCACGCGCGTGGCGAACGGTCTGGAATCCATCTCGGGGAGTGCCTCCGACGCGAACCGTCGGCGAATCCGGGGTAATCAGTTCCGGGTGGGCGGCCTCAAGCGCCTGAAGCCGCTGCATCAGCTTGTCGTACGCGGCGTCCGATATCTCCGGGTCATCGAGGACGTAATAACGATATTCGTGGTGCCGAAGCTTCTCGCGAAGCTGCTCGATCTCTTTCTTGATGGGACCGGAATTACCTTTGGCCATGAAACCCTCTTCACAAGGGATAGCTCAATTTCGCTCGACATTATATAGAATGAAGATGACAAGAAACGACTCATACTAAGCACGGACGAGGGATGACCACAGAAATCCAAAACGCACTGCTGATTCACAACCCCAACGCCGGGAACGGCGGGCATGGGCGCCGCGCCATGCTCGATGAAGCGCGCCGCATTTTCGCCGCTGGTGGAATTCACACGGACCTGACCGAAACCACGAAAGCGGGAGACGCGACCGAGATCGCGCAGCGCGCGAATGACGAAGGCCGCCAGCTCGTCATCGCCTGCGGAGGCGATGGCACGCTGAATGAAGTCGTGAACGGCCTCGCAGGCCAAGAGAATGGCCATCGCGTGCCGCTCGCGCTTCTACCCGGCGGAACGGCCAATGTGCTCGCCAAAGAATTAAATTTGCCCTGGGACATTCCCAGCGCGGCGGAAATGCTGGTTAATGGCGTGGTGCGGGATATTCCGCTCGGACTGGCCACTCCGCTGAACGAGCCGGCAAAGACAAAATATTTTCTCAGTGTTGCGGGCGCCGGGCCCGATGGCATGATTGTTTATTCCATCGACCTTGACCTCAAAGCCCGCGTCGGCATCCTGGCGTACTGGTGGCAAGGAGCGCGCGAGGCCTTCCGCTACAAATTCAAGCACTTTCGCGTCAGTGCCGCAGGCAAGGAAATCGGCGCCTCGCTCGTCGTGGTCGGTCGCACCAAAAACTATGGCGGGCCATTCAAAATCACCACCGACGCGGACCTCTATGAAGATCAGTTCGAGTTGATGACGCTCACCACGCAGAGCGGCTTGCGTTACCTGAGTTATCTCCCGACCCTATGGATGGGCAAACTTCGCGGCACGGAAGGCGTGGACTTTTGGAAAGCGGATCGCGTGCTCTGCGAACCGCTTGGTGAAGACCCGATCTATGCGCAGGTGGACGGC
>Ga0210405_10001313_pt1 | contig 28645 bp, 23 predicted proteins | sample IncBWH11MmetaG_FD_155492 | JGI IMG/M metagenome (GOLD analysis project Ga0210405, IMG submission 155492) | Forest soil microbial communities from Barre Woods Harvard Forest LTER site, Petersham, Massachusetts, United States - Inc-BW-H-11-M | ecosystem: Environmental > Terrestrial > Soil >...
CCGGTGAAGACCGGCGAGTCGCAAAGGTTTTCGAGGCCGCGGCGACAGTAGGGGCAGTTGCCATCGACGCCGCCCATCCACGACACGCCAACGCGCGTGCCGCGCGGCAGTTCAGGCGTTGCCCCATCTTCAACGATCCCAACGATCTGATGGCCGGGGATCAACGGCGTTTTCTTTGCCGGCAGTTCGCCATCGACGATATGAAGATCGGTGCGGCAGACGCCGCAGGCGCGCACGCGAAGAAGCACCTGGCCGGCTGCGGCCTGAGGCTTAGGCCAATCTTCGACTTGAAGAGGCTGTCTTGCGACTTTGAAGATGGCAGCTTTCAAAGCATTGGTCCGAAATCAGGCAGGTTAATCACGGCGATGCGAGGAGTCAAATCGGGCAGCCGCTCGCACGGCGACTCTCGCCAACCATCAAGTTAGTCCCGTAGTTACGTTTAATAAGAACTATCGACAATCGGTAACATTAGGTGTTCCGGCAAACTATCTTACTTATTGGTGAAACGGTGCCGGTGCGGTGGCGATGCTAGCCGCAGACGCTCCTGCAGGAAATGGCGATCCCTTTACTGGCGTCAATTTTCCACTTGAGTCATTGAAAGAGTAGGCTGAGACATTATTCGAAGCACCGTTCACGACGTACACAATGTTGTCGGTCGGATCGACGGAAACTCCAGTCGGCCCCGTGCCCGCGGCATATGGAGAACCCGCAACAAGACTCAACGCCCCCGTGGCTCCGATGCTGTAAACAAACGCACCCGGCCCGGCGGACACAACTACGAACTGACCGTTAGTAGACGCGGCGATTCCGGAAGTGAATTCACCAGCAAAAAACGGAGAGCCTGCAACGCTGCTAAGCGTGCCATCGAAATTGATGGAGAATGCGGAGACGTTGCTGGAACCCGTATTCGCGGCATACACGAATTGGCTCCAGGGATCGACCACTACGGAAATGGGATGGCTTCCAGCCGCAATAGGAACTCCGATCTGCGTCAAGACTCCGCTTTGGCTATCGATGGAAAAAGAGTAAACATCTCCAGACCCAAAGTTCGCAACATAAGCGAATTGCCCGGTCGGGTCGACGGCCAGGGAGTATGGCCACTCTCCGGCGGTGAATGGCGATCCTGCAATTGACGTCAAGGCCCCAGTGCCTTGATCGATAGTATAGGCGGCAATACTTCCGGCACCGCTGCCAGAACAATCCGCTCCGCAGTTGAGTGCGTAGAGAAACCGGCCGCTAGGGTCGGTGGTAACAAAAGCTGTCCCCGTGGGCGCGGCGAAAGGCGAACCGGGGATCGGGGTCAGCACACCACTCTCAGCTACGCTGAATCCCGTCACGCCGCCGGGGATCACGTCAGCCACATAAGCGAATCGGCCCGAAGGCACAATCGCCACGGAGTTTGGCGAGCCTCCAGCGGCAAATGGCGAGCCGGATACCTGCAGCAGCGAACCATTTGTCTGAACTGTATAGACGGACACGTTGTTTGAGCCGGGGTTGGCAACAAGGGCAACCTCCGGGCGGTGACGCGTAGCTGCCGTTGCGGGCACCACGACAGAAATTGCGATAAGAAAGGTGAAAGCGGAGAGTGTCCGGCGTGTAAGTGATCTCACTATTCGAACTCCTATTTTGAAATTCCCGGGGGCAGAATCGAAGGAAGCGGAGATACAGAGCACGGAGTATACAACATTTATTTGTGGCTACTAAGTGGATTTTGAACGCATATCAGCCTCGGGGGCTTTTATAGGGACTCACACGATGAGGGGCAAGAACTTTTCCGGCTCATGCATGGCTTTCGTCAAGTCCTGTAAGAAGAGCGCGGCGCGGGCGCCGTCGACCACGCGATGGTCGGAAGAGAGAGTTAGCGTCATCATCGGACGCACTGCAGGTTTGCCTTCCACAGCGACAACTCGATCAGTAATCGCGCCTACGGCGAGAATCGCGGCTTGCGGCGGTGTGATGATTGCCGTGAACCGGTCCACGTGATACATGCCGAGGTTGCTGATGGTGAACGTGGCATCGGCGATGTCGGAGGGGCGCAGCTTCCCTGCCCGGGTGCGTTCGGCTATGTCGCGCCGCTGGGTCGCGATCTCTGCGAGGCTTGCCGTGTGAGCATTGGGGATGACGGCTGCGACTACGCCGTCGTTCACAGCGATGGCGACTCCCATGTTCACATGATCGTGAAGACGGATGCCGTCGGGTGTCCAGCTTGAATTCAGGCGAGGATGTTTGAGCAGCACCCGCGAGGTCAGCGCGACCAGCAGATCGGTGTGTGTGATGCGAATCTGGTGTGTACGTTCGATCTCGGCGATTACTTCCTCGCGATATTGGTTGAGCGCGCTCGCGTCAATGTCTCGAGTGACAAAAAAGTGAGGAACGGTCGTCCAGCTTTGCGTTGTTCGTTCAGCCATGAGGCGGCCAAGCGTGCTGGGGACTTCGAGGCGGCCGGATATTTTTTCGGAAGCGGCGGCGCTGGAAACGACTGACGAAGTAGCCGCTGCGGCCTGCACATCCGATGCAAGAATCTCACCGCCAGGACCAGAACCGCGCACTGCGGCGACAACCACGCCCAATTCTTTCGCAAGCCGCCGCGCCTTCGGAGAAATCCTGGCGCTGGAGGCGGCAGAAGATTCGGATAAGCTGGCTGCAATCGCAGCGTGCGATTCTGTTTTTTGCGAAACGGCCCGCGCCGCGGGCGCTGCGGTTGCAGATTCCTTTTCTGCCGGGGGTTTTTCGCCGGGGGCCACGATCCACGCAATGGTTTGCCCAACGGGAATGTCGGCTCCGGCAGCAGCAGAAATTCCCGCGAGAATGCCGTCGGCAGGCGCTTCCACTTCCATCACCGCTTTGTCGGTTTCGATATCGAGAAGCGGCTCACCTTTGGTGACGCGGTCGCCCTCCTGTTTGCGCCAGGCAATAAGCTTGCCGGTTTCCTGCGCCATCTCGAGGGCGGGCATAACAACGCTGAAGGCCATAGTCGTTTTTAGTGGGGGAAGGCTACGCTATGGCCTTCAGTCCGAAACTCCTACCCGCTCAGTTTTCGCGCTGGCCTCAATCATATCCAGCACGCGCGCGCTGGGCGGAGCTTCAGTCTCTCTCGTCGTGGGCAGCGGTCCGTTCACCGTGTGATAGTGGGCGCCCGCTACCAACAATTCTTCCGCCGGGAAGCGCGTGATCACCTCGTGCCCCGTTGGTGTGACGACGATCTCTTCTTCAATGCGCGCTGCACTCCAGCCGTCTGTCGACGGCCAGAAAGTTTCGAGCGCGAAAACCATGCCCGGCTCCAGCGTCTGCGGATGGTCGAGCGAAACCAGACGCGAGATGACGGGCTTCTCCCAAATCGCAAGCCCAATGCCGTGTCCGTATTGCAGGGCGAATGCGGCTTCTTCGTTGGGGAAACCAAAATCCTGAGCCTTGGGCCACACGGCCGCAATTTCTGCGGTGTTGCGTCCAGGACGAATCAGTTCGATGGCGGCATCCAGGTAATCGCGGCAGCGTTTATAGGCATCCACCATGGCGTGCGTACCATAGCCAATGGTGAAGCAGCGGTAATAGCAGGTGCGATATCCCATGTACGAATGCAGTATGTCGTAGTAAACCGGATCGCCGGGACGCAGCACGCGGTCGGAAAAAACATGAGGATGGGGGTTGCAGCGCTCTCCGGAAATCGCGTTCACCGCCTCGACGTATTCCGAGCCGAGATCATAGAGGACCTTACTCACCAACCCAACCGCCTCGTTCTCACGCATACCAGGTTTCATGGCGCGATAGAGTTCGTCGTAGGCGGCATCGACCATCATTGCGGAAGTATTCAGGAGCGAAATTTCATCCTGTGTTTTGATGACCCGGGCGTTCGACATGAGTTCCTGGCCATCGACAACCGTGATGCCTTCGCGTTGCAGCGCGAAAAGTACGGGAAGTTCAATGATGTCGATGCCAACCGGCTCTTTGTGCAGACCGCGCATTTCGAGCTCGATGCGAATTTTCTTGGCGACGTCTTCGGCGCGCCCATGCTCCGGCGACATGGTGCCGCGCAACATGGAAATACCGGGGCGCGAGCGATCCCCCAGCCATGGGCAATTCAATTGATGATGCTTGGCGGCGGATCCGAAATCCCAAAGAATCGGCTCGTCATTTTGGGGCAGAAGCGTGAAGCGATTTGCTTTGTCCTGCGCCCACGTGCCAATGTGCGTCGAAGTCAGGTAACGCACATTATTCATGTCGAAGCACAGCAGCGCACCCATCTCCGACTTTTTCAGCAAATCTTTCGCGCGTTGCAGACGCTCGCACCGCAGGCGATCGAAATCGATGCGCTGCTCCCAATCGACCGCCATGGTTCCATGAGTTTTGAGTGCCATAAACCAGCTCCCGGCTTCTAGCTATTAGCTCTTAGCTTGAACCCAACCAATTACGCACACCGTCAAGACGGCTTGCACATCGACCTTGCCGCATCGAAGACCGTCTGCTCCGTCGGCACGGTTGCATCCTCGAGCGGCGGCGAAAACGGAATGGGAACGTGCATCGCTCCCATACGTTTCACCGGAGCGTCCAGATCGTAAAAGGCTCCCTCTGCGATCACGGCGGCTAGTTCCGCAGTCACGCCGTAGCGCCCATAGCCTTCGTCGAGCACAATCACTCGCGACGTTTTCTTCGCCGAGTCGATCAAAGTTTTTTCGTCCAGCGGCCACGTGGTTCGCGGATCGACCACCTCGGCGCTGATGCCTTCCTTCTCCAGTAAGATCGCCGCGCCGAGCGCAACTTGCACCATGCTGCTGGTTGCGACCAGCGTGATATCGTCGCCGGCGCGCTTCACGTCGGCCACGCCTAACGGAATCGTATAGTCATCTTCCGGAACCGGGCCTTTCAGCTTGTACATCATTTTGTCTTCGAAGAAGACCACGGGGTTCTCGTCGCGGATTGCCGCCTTCAGCAATCCCTTCGCGTCATAAGGCGTTGAAGGCAAAACCACTTTCAATCCCGGCACATGGCTGAACCAGGCGTGCAGCGACTGCGAATGTTGCGCGGCCGAGCGCCGCGTCGCGCCCAGCGTAGTGCGCATCACCATCGGAACTTTCCAGTGTCCGCCGGACATGTAATGAACTTTAGCCGCCTGGTTCACCATCTGATCCATCGTCAAGGTGATGAAATCGCCGAACATAATATCGACGACCGGACGCAGGCCGGTCATGGCGGCGCCTACAGCCACGCCAGTAAATCCTGCCTCGGAGATCGGAGTATCGACCACGCGCTTGGCGCCAAACTCTTCGACCAATCCCGAGAGAACTTTGAAGGGGGTGCCAGCTTCAGCAACGTCTTCGCCCAGGATGCAGACCCGCGAGTCGCGGCGCATTTCTTCAGCCAGTGCCTCGCGCACTGCCTGTGCAAATGTGAGCTCGCGTTCAGGCATAGACGTGCATCTCCACTTCGTCCACACTGGGGTAGGGCGCGTCGATGGCTGACTTCACTGCAGCTTCCATCGTCACCCGAATTTCAGGAGTGATTGCATCGAGCGTCGGCGCGTCGGCATAACCCTGGGCGATCAGCCACTTCGCCAGCACGCTAATCGGATCGCGGTCTGTCTTCCAAAGATGTTCTTCCTGCTTGGAGCGGTAGTATTCGCGATTGATGTCGCCAACGTGGTGCCCGCTGTAACGATAGGTATCGCATTGCAGAAAGGCAGGTCCGCCGCCCGCGCGTGCTCGTTTTACCAACCGCGTCGCGACTTCGTGCACGGCACGCACGTCTTGTCCGTCGACCCTGGCAGCTTCGATGCCGAAGGCAGTCGCACGGCCGAGGATGGTGCCCGCTGTAGTCTCTTGATAGTGGGTGTATTCGTTGTATTGATTGTTTTCACAGACGTAAATCACCGGCAGCTTCCACAATTGCGCCAGGTTCATCACTTCATAGAGCGATCCCTGGCCAAGCGCGCCTTCTCCAAAAAAGCAGACGGCCACGCGATCAGTGCCCAGAGTCTTCGCTGTGAAAGCCGCGCCGGTTGCGATGCCCACACTACCGCCCACGATAGCGTTCGCGCCGAGGTTGCCGGTCGCGGGATCGGCGATGTGCATCGATCCACCTTTGCCACGGCAATACCCTGACTCTTTACCAAGCAACTCGGCAAACATACGGTCCGGCGATGCGCCCTTGGCCAGGCAGTGCCCGTGACCGCGGTGAGTGCTGGTAATGTAGTCATCGATGCGCAGCGCCTCGCAGATTCCCACAGCAACAGCCTCTTCGCCGCTGTATAAGTGGGCCAGCCCCGGCATCAACGCCCGGGTGTAAACCTCATTCACCTGCTCTTCGAACATGCGGATGCTCACCATTTGCCGGTAAGCATGAAGCCACTTTTCTTTTTCCGCGGCGGCTCCGTCGCCAACTTCCGGTTTGGAGGTTGCTGTCGTCATTTTTTTGGACCTCCCTTCGTGACGGGCGTCGTCACTCCGGACATCGCGGCCAGCACGTCGAACATGCAGGCGAAATCGTATTTCGTCCAGCCCATGCCGCGCGCCGCCGTCAAAATCTCGTTGCTCACTGCAGTCGTAGGAAGCGGAACATCGAGTTGACGCCCTAAATCCATGGCGAGAACCATATCTTTCTGCATCATGTTCACGTCGAACCAGGCCTCTTCCGGCTGCTTGAGCACAAAAGGTCCGCGATACTGAATCATCGGGGATGCAACCGCGCTGTGGGTAAGCACATCCACGGCAGTTTCGCGCGCAATCCCGCTCTTCTCGGCCAGCAATACACCTTCGGAAAACGCGAGCATCTGCACCGCCAAACTCAAGTTCACTGCGATTTTCATCGCCAGCGCGAGACCGTTATCTCCCACATGCGTAACCTTTGGCCCAATATCCAACAGCAGAGGCTTGATCTTTTCAAAGGTCTCGCGACGTCCACCCACCATCACCGACAATTTACCCTCTTGCAAAGTGATCACGCTGCCGGAGACGGGCGAGTCAACCATGTCCGCGCCTTTTTCTCTTACCTTCGCAGCCAGCGCGCGGCTCACAATAGGACTCACCGTGCTCATGTCGATAAAAATCTTGCCGGCGCTCAGGCCCGCCAGCATTCCGTCGGGACCCTCCGTGATGGCTGCAATGGCAGCGGCATTCGTTACCATCGCGAAAGTGAAATCGGAGGCGCTCGCAACCGCGCGCGGTGAATCGGCCCACTGCATTCCCTTTTCAACCAACCACTCCGCCTTGGCGCGCGTGCGATTGAAGCCGGTGACGTTGTGCCCTTTGCTGAGCAGACGGTTGACCATCTGGCTGCCCATGACTCCCAGACCAATAAAGCCGAGTTTCGCCATCCGCCTGCAACCCTCCAGGAATTTCTTGTTCCGAAATCTGTTTTGAAAAACCCGCCGTAATGTTTACGGCACCCTCTCTACGCAGTATCTTTCGGCCTTGCCGGCGCGAGCTTCCCCTGTGCCAAAGATCTGCCGGTGGAAGGAGCCTGCGAATCCTGGCGCACCTGCTCGAGGTGGGCGCGCATCGCGCTTCTGGCCATCTCCGCATCGTGGCGCTCGACGGCCTCAAGAATTCGTTTGTGGTGGAACTGCCCACGTTGCGGACCGCCTTCAACATTGAATATCTTGATGCGTTGTTCGCGAAGCAGTCCGACAATGGAATCGATCAAGGAAAGAATCAGCGGATTGGCGGCGGCCTCGGCGAGCGCGAGATGGAAATCGAGGTCGGCCTCAATGTAGGCGCCCGGATCTTTCTGTGACCGGTCCATTACCGAGACGGCATCATGCATCCCGGACAAATCATCTTCCTTGGCGCGAACCGCAGCCAAGGCGGCGATTCCTGGTTCAAGAATCAAACGCAACTCTGCGAGATGCGGCGATCCCTCCTGCTGGCCAACCTTCACCATCAGGTCGAACGATTGCCGCGCAGCTTGAGATGTTCCATTCGTGATAAAAGTGCCGCGCCCGGAATACGCTTCGACTAAACCCTTTTCGCGAAGAGTCTTGACGGCTTCGCGCACGGCCGTGCGGCTGACGCCGAGGCGCTGCGCCAACTCTCGCTCGGCAGGCAGTTGATCGCCGGGTTTTAGAGATCCGTTGAGAACGGACTCTTCAATCTGTTGGACAATCTGCTCATAGAGCCGCGAGGTCCGGACAACTTTGTACACAAAGTTCTCTCCCGCAAGAGGGCATCCATCGATGGTCTGGCTACTATACCGCAGGTCCAGAAATTGCGGTGCAGTTTCTGCGGGTTTAGATAAGGGCGCGAACATTAGTGGTCTTTAGGTATAGTGGTATGACAGCAGGACGATACCACTCGCACGCTTGGAAAGCAAGTGGGCTTCAGAAACCCAGTTTCGCTGGAAACTTTCAAAAACCTGCCTTGAAGGACTTTACTAACCAGGCTCAACTTTAGATCGCCAACCCCAAAATCGGAGAATTTTCTTGACTTCATTCGATCAACGGTGGTATGGCTGTCGGACCAGAAAAACGGAGGAAGTTCCGATGACATTCCGAAGCACCGCCCTGTCCGCGGGTCACGTCACGACTGCCGCCACCCGGATTGCTCTTCTTATTATTGTGGTTCTTACCGGGTGCCTGCTCAGTCTGCCAGCCATGGCCCAGTCCACGGCAGGTCGGATCTTGGGCAGCATCACCGACCCAACAGGCGCCTCCGTTGCCGGGGCAACCCTAGTCATCACCGACGTAGAGCGTGGAACCGTGCGGACCCTCACCACGGATGAGGCTGGAGCTTATGCCGCTCCCGATCTGACTCCCGGAACCTACAAAATTCATGTCGAAGCCAAAGGTTTCAAATCCGTAGAGCGACCGAACGTGGTCATCGAGGTCGCCACCGACGTTCGCGCAGACTTCGCCCTTCAAACCGGCCAAGTAAGTGAGACTGTCGTGGTGAACGAAGAAGTTCCTCTCCTTAACACGACTTCAGCAACGCTCGGTGGAACGCTCAGCAATCAAGAAATCAATGACCTGCCGCTGAACGGGCGCAACTATGAAAACCTGCTGCAGTTGCGTCCTGGCGTGATGCGCTACCCCGGCGGCGGCTTCTCGACCACAAGCGCCAACGGCCTTCGCGCGGAGGATAACGCCTACTTTGTCGAAGGTCTTTTCAACAGCGAGCCGTATTCCGGACAGGCAATCATTAACGGATCAGGAATCGCCGGCGACTCGGCGACGATCCTGCCCATCGACGCGATTCAGGAATTCAATTTGCAGCAGAATCCGCCGGCCGAGTACGGCTGGAAACCTGGAGCGGTCGTGAACGTCGGTTTGAAATCGGGCACCAACCGGGTGCATGGGACCGCATTTGGTTTTGGCCGCGATGGAGCACTGGACGGACGAAACTATTTCAACGACGATCCAAATCCAAAATTGACCCGAACCCTGGAGCAGTTTGGCGGCAGCCTTGGCGGCCCGATCATCAAAGATAAGGCGTTCTTCTTCGGGGCCTACGAAGGCCAGCGCTATAACGTTGGCAACTCATTTGGCGGGATAACCAGTCCTTCAATGGTGCACATGGCGCCGAATGGAACCTGTTCCTTCGGCTTTGTCGGCGATTGCGCCGACAGCATTCCAGACGCGATCGCCGATATCACGCAACCCGCGGCAGTAGCGGCTGGGGTCATTGTTAGTCCAGCCAGCCTGCTCATCTCAGGATGCACCTTTTCAGGCGCCGCGGTCACGTGCAACGGCTCGGGATTTCCCACCAACACCGCGCAGAGCATCAATATCACGAACGGATTTAACAACGTCGTGCATGTCAACAACGTGGTCGGCAAGGTGGATTACAAGCTAAACGAACGAAACAGCATTGGCGGGACCTACTTTTTTGGAAACAACTCCGGCACGGTCGAAGACTTCCCGGAACTGCAACAGAAATGGCTCTCTGATATTCACACTCGCGCACAGGTGGTCGGCGGCAATTGGATTTGGACTCCTACCACCCGCCTCGTGAACGAAGCGCGTGTTGGTTACAACCGCCTCTATCAGCCGACCTTGCCCGGCGACCTCAACACACCCGCTTCCGCTTACGGTCTGGATACCGGTGTCAGCGGCCCTGAAACTGGCGGTCTGCCGCGCATCGGTTTTGGCGGCTATTTCTTCCCAGGGCTGGGTGGGTTCAAGTGGCCCAAGTTCCAAGGGCCCGATTCGATCACGCAGTTTATCGATCACATCTCTTATACGTTAGGCAAGCACGCCTTGAAATTCGGCGGTGAACTCCACTACGACGATGTAAAGAACGCGGCTTACGGCAACGCTCGAGGCAGCGTTACATTCCTAGGCGGAGTTGCCAGCGCGAACCCGGGCCCCAACGGTTCGGCCCCGCTTGAAGATTTCTTTGCCGGCGCGCCTTTCAAGTCGTCGGTGACCGTGGGCAACCCGACCCTGCAATTGCACAACTGGGCATACGCAGGATTTTTCCAGGATGACTTTCGGGCAACCAGGAATCTGACCATCAACTTCGGCGTTCGCTACGAATTCAGCAGCGTGCCTCAGGAAGCTCACAACCTACTCGGAAATTTTGATCCGAACGTCGGCCTGGTTCAGGTTGGACATCAGATCAGCAGCCTCTGGAATCCCGATCATAAGAACTTCGGTCCCCGTGCGGGTTTTGCATGGGATATCGGCGGTAACGGGCGAACTGTCGTCCGCGGCGGCGGCGGGTTGATTTACGAAACCGTGAACTGGCAGTCGTTCGTTGCCTTCAATAATGCCTTTGGACCCGGCAGCGTTCCCACGGGAGCTCCGATCGACGCTGCGGGAGATACATCCGGCGGAACAATTACGACAGGAAACGTCACGATAAAGAACTTCTTGAGTTATCCGGCTACCTGGGACGCTGCGAATGGGCCGCTTTACGGCGGCAACACGATCAATTGCTTCAACAATCCGTGCCCCGTTATGACCGTTGACCGAGGCCTCACCACTCCGTACGTATGGAATTGGACGCTGAACCTGCAGCATGCCTTCACGACGAACCTTTCGATTGAGGCGGCTTACGTGGGCAATCACGGATCGAATCTGACCGGAATTCGAGACATCAACCAACCTCCTGTGGGCAGTGACTACAATCCACTTTGTGCAGAGGGCAACTCTCCGGATCAGCTTTGCCTTCCATACAACGGCAAGTTCCCCTACCTCAGCAACATCTTCCAGATGGGAAATGTCTACAAGTCCAACTACAACGGATTGCAAGTCACACTGAATGCGCGCAACTACCACGGTCTCAGCATGGTTGCGGGTTACACCTACTCGCACGCACTCGATGATGTGGGCGCGAACTGGGACTTCGGCTACGGCTCGGGTCTGCCGCAGAACGCTCACAACGTCGCAGCCGAGTATGCCAATAGCGACTTCGATATTCGTCATCGGCTCACGGTTTCGCTTACTTATGCAATTCCCGGACGAAAAGGTTTCGGGCAACTGCGCGAAGGCTGGGAGCTCAACTCGATCATCACTCTCGAAAGCCCGCAGTATTGGGGACCGATGGACGAGGGAACGGACGCAGCCGGGGTGGGGCCGTTGCCGGTAAGCCCCCCAGCCAACAGCCCCATTCGCTGGAGTTTCTACCGCGCTGGAACCAACAGTCTCGGCAATCCTTCGGACTTTAAGTCCAGGCGCGGAGTTGGAATTCCCTACTTCTCACCGACAAATCTGCCGGCGGGCTGCGTGGCCTCTGCCCTGGCGGAAGACGGCGGCACTGCCGGTCCAGAAACGACCTCGTTAAATTCGTTTGGCTGCTATGCATCCGGAAACTCCGTAATGATGGCGCCGCCGCTGGGCCAGTTCGGGAATATGGGCCGGAACATGTTCGAAGATACTGGCTTCAGGAATTTCGACTTCTCCCTCGCCAAGAATTTCCACTTTGGAGAGACCATGCGGCTCCAGGGCCGCGTCGAGTTCTTCAACATTTTCAACCATCCCAACTTCGCGAACCCTTACGGCGGTCAGAATGGATTTGGCTTGAACGATCCGTCGGTTCGTCCTTTCGGCTGCGGCTGCGCCACGCCGGATATCGCTGCCGCCAACCCTGCCGTAGGGTCGGGCGGGCCGCGCTCAGTGCAGTTGGGAATGAAGTTTACGTTCTAGTTAGCCCTGCGGGTGTGAGAGAAGGCCGGATGCAATTCAATCCGGCCTTTTTTGCGAGTGATTAAACGCTGCCCAAGAAGATCGGGAAGGGCACGACTTCAGTCGTGCCGCTCTGATCCCAGAACTACGCGGACTTTAGCTCCTGGGGGACGCAGCGGACTGGTTCTATTAATTCATCTTGTGAGAGAGCTCCACGTTATTGAGATCAGAAGAAACGGGCCCAATTATGAAAACAAATCTGTTTCGTTTCGCAATTTTCTTCGCTGCGCTATTCGCACTTCTCTCTGCAACCGCATCTGCGCAAAACGAGCCCCGACGGGAGCGCACCATCGACGAGATCCGCGTTGAAGCCATCCATCGCGCCGAAGTCGGCCAGTATCCGCTGATCGGTCTCGATCCCGGCGACGTGAAAGAGGCTTTCGAGAGCATTCATACCAGCGACAAAGATGAGTGGGCCGCGGGCTTCATGCACGTGGCCGATCGATACTTCAACGAAGCGAAGTCGCTGGAAAAATCAGATCCCACCAAGGCGAACGCCGACTACATCCGCGCCTGGCGGCTTTACTCGTTTGGACGCTGGCCGATTCCCGCGTCGCCAGGCAAGCAGCGCTCGTATGAAAAGGCCCTCGAAGCATTTCTCGATCATGCAAAATTCTTCGATCCGCCACTTGAGGTGGTTCGCATTCCCTTCGAAGGCAAGGAAATCATCGGATACCTACGCTTGCCGAAAGATGCGAAAGGCCCGGTGCCGCTGGTGATCGCAGTGAACGGCCTCGATAGCCGCAAGGAAGATTTGACGGAAAGTTTCAGCGCGATTCTTCCCTTCGGCATCGGCTATCTTGCAGTCGATGGACCCGGCACTGGGCAGAACCCAATCAAGGTCAGCGAGACTGCCGACCGCATGCTCTCGCGCGTGCTCGACTACGTGCAGTCCCGCCCGGAGATCGACAAAAACCGCCTTGCCATGCACGGCGTGAGTTGGGGAGCGTATTGGGCCACGAAGATGGCGATTGTTGAGCATGAGCGGCTGCGCGGTTGTAGCGCGCAATCTCCGCCGGTGAATAAATTTTTTCAAAAAGATTTTCTGATGAACTCGCTGATGGGCAATCGCGAATATTTATTCGATCAGGTGCCGGCGCTGATGAGCATTCTGCAGGACGTTCACACCCTCGACGAAATGGGGGACTACCTGCCGAAGCTTTCTCTGGTGCGCGAAGGCTTGCTGGGCAAGCAGATGGCGCCCATGCTGATTCTCGCCGGAGTTCTCGACACGCAGGTTCCCATCGACGACGAGTATCTGTTACTGAGCAATGGCGACGTGCCTAAAGACGCGTGGATCAATCCTCACGGCGGGCATCTTGGCCGTCAGGTAGGCGTTTGGCCCGATCCTCGCATTTTCAAGCAGGTGATTATTCCGTGGCTGGTTAAGACTCTGCAGGCTCCGGCGAACTAGAACGCAGTCTTCACGACTGAACACGCTGCGGAACAAGCTAACAGAAGAGTGCTTGGTGCAGCAGCGCTTCGCGCTGCGTTAAGCTCTCTTTCTTTTTAGATCGGCTTCAGCCGCTGCGGTAAGTGAATCGATTTACCCTAAACAATGTCCACTCCAATCGCAGCTGAAGAATTCGAAGCCCCACCGCCCGTTCCGCACCGTAAACCTTTCTATGCTTCCCTGTGGGTGCAAGTGGCCATCGCCATGGTTCTCGCCGTGGCCCTGGGATATCTTTCCCCTGCCCGCGCCGTCGCCATGAAGCCGCTAGGCGACGCCTTCATCCGGATGATCACGATGATCATCACGATTCTCATCTTCTGCACGGTGGTCACCGGCATTGCCGGTATGCAGGACTTGAAAAAAGTTGGACGAGTCGGCGGTAAGGCGCTGCTTTATTTTGAAATCGTTTCAACGATTGCGCTTGCGGTTGGGCTCATCATTGGCAATGTGGTTCGCCCCGGCAGCGGATTCAACGTTAACGCGTCCACGCTCGATGCCCACGCCGTCGCCGATTATGCGGGCCAGGCCAAAGCACAATCGGTCACCGAATTTCTGATGCACATCATCCCTACAACGGTCACCGACGCCTTCGCCAAGGGCGACATTCTGCAAGTTGTTTTTGTGTCGATTCTGTTTGGCGTGGCGTTGTCGTCGGCGGGGCCGCGCGCCAAACCGATCGTGAACCTGCTCGAATCGCTCACCCACATTGTCTTTCGCGTGGTGAACATCTTAATGATCTTCGCGCCCATCGGCGCATTCGGCGCGATGGCGTTCACCATCGGCAAATATGGACTGGCCTCGCTCGGCCCGCTGGTCAAGCTGATCGCCACATTTTATGTGACTTGCATTCTTTTCGTCCTGATCGTGCTGGGCGCAATTTGCTGGGCGGCAGGGTTCAACATCGTGAAATTTCTGCTGTGCATCAAAGAAGAAATTTTGCTGGTGCTGGCCACGAGCTCCTCCGAAACTGCGATTCCTACATTGATGGAGAAGCTCGAAAAGCTGGGCTGCTCGCGCTCTCTGGTCGGTCTGGTCGTTCCCACCGGCTATACCTTCAACACCGACGGCAGCGGCCTCTACATGACTCTAGCCGCGTTGTTCGTCGCTCAGGCCACGAACACGCACCTGACGTTGCTGGAACAGATGACAATTTTCTCGGTTGCCACGCTGACCTCGAAAGGCGCAAGCGGCGTGCAGGGAGCATCGTTCATCGCGCTGGTCGCGACCTTGTCTGTGATTCCTACAATTCCGGTAGCGGGGATGGCGCTGATCCTCGGCATCGACCGCTTCATGAGTATGTTCCGCGGGCTGGTGAACATGATCGGCAACGGCGTGGCGACGCTTGTTGTGGCGCGCTGGGAGAATGAGTTGGATCGGGAGACGCTGCAGCGAAACCTGGCATGAGGCGCGAGCGGCAAGAGAGCCCTCACGAATGGGCTTTGGGCGTGATGACCTGTTTTCTCCGATAATCGACTGAGAGAGACCCTTATGGCTGGCCTTCGCCCAATTGCTTGAGCTTGAGTTGAGCGCTGCCGCGAATTGCATCCCGGCGTGCCTGCGGATCAGTGGTGTCGGAATCCAGGAGTTCGAGCGCCCTCTTGGCGTTCTGCCGCGCCAGTTGTTTTTGACCGTCCGCCAAATAGACGTCGGCGAGGCTGTCGTAGGCGTTGGGCGATTCCGGAAACGCATTGACGTTGAGCTTCATGATCTCCACTGCGGTCTTAACGTCACCCGCCTGAATATGCTGATAGCCGATGAGGTTGACGATGGTTTCCGAGAAAATTACTGCCTTGGGATCGTTCCGGCGGGCCTCGGCCAGCTTCCGGACGGCCTGCTCGACTCCGCCGGGCATCTCGATCTGATCCAGTATTTGCGCCGATTGCGAGACCGACTCACTGCTTTTGTCAGCCGCCGCCTTGCCGGGGGTTTTTATCAGGGTGGTCACGTACCAATCCACGATTACACTGCGCAATTCGGGGTGAACTGCAAACATCTCGGCTCCGTGTCCTCCAGAGGCATAGTGCACAAATTTCTTGCCGGGGTTGGAGGCGACGCCGAAGAGCCAAGGCACTATCTCCACTGTGGCCCGGAATTCGTCGTCATCGGCCACCGCGAAAAGTTCGGGCAGCCGCGACTCTTCGCGGAGAAACCGACGCCCGGCCAAGTCGGTCCCGCCGGACAGCAGTACCAACGATTTGACCTCTGCAGGATGACGGCGTGCAGTCTGAATGGAATTGTTGACGCCGCAACTTGCTCCCCCCACGCCGATCACATCTCGCGTGACACCGGGCTGCGAGACCAGATACTGAAAGGCCGTTTCAATGTCACCCGGCCACTTCTCCGCCTCCACCTTTGCGTCGTCCTCAGGCGTCAGCTTGTCGTTTGGTACGCCACCGCTTTCGCCGAAGCCGCGCAGATCAAAGGTCAGCGCGTTGATCCCTGCTGTCGCCAACTGTCCGGCCAGGTCGTCCCATACTTTCCGCTGACGGTTGCATTGGTGCAGCAGCAAAACACCGGGGCCGGAATTGCCCGCCGCGAAATAGGTTGCCTTGAGGATGGTACCATCGGACGACTTCAAGTCAACGACATGTGGCGCAGGCACTTTTGGAGTCGTGGCATCGAGGGTTAGCGGGACTACGACGAGCAATAGCAGAACCATGTGATGGCGAATCATGAGCCACCTCGCACCTATTTTCCGCGCAGTTATAGGCAATGGTCAAATATTTGTGCCCTTCTATTCATGGTTGCAAGCTTCGTACCAGCAAACACGAATTTACATTCCGAGTAGTCGACGACTCGGAGTTACGAAGTAGTCGGCGAAAAATCGCGATCACACCAACAACTCCCCCGGTCGGCGCGTTTATGATGATGCCTAAGGGAGCCATTCTCATGACTGTAAAAATCGCCCTCGTAACCGGCGCCAACGGCGGACTCGGAACTCACGTCACGAAAGCTCTGCTAGATGCATCTTTCACAGTCGTCGGCCTCGCGCCGCGAATCCAGCAGTCTGATTTCGACCATCCCAATTTCATCGCGCTTCCTGCCACGCTCACCAGTCTGGACACGGCGAAGCAGGCAGTCGCCACCGTGATCGCGCGCTGCGGAAAGATTGACGTGCTGGCGCATCTGGTTGGCGGCTTCGCCGGGGGCCAGACTGTCGCTGCCATGGACGACGCCATCTGGCAGCGTATGTTCGACGCCAACCTGAACAGCGCCTTTCATCTGCTGCGCGCTGTGATCCCTGAAATGCGCAAGGCTGGAAGCGGGCGCATCATTGCCATCGGCAGCCGGCAGGCCGAAGAACCCGCGCCCACAATTGGTGCCTATAGCGCGTCGAAGGCGGCGCTGGTATCGCTGATGAAGACGGTCGCACTTGAGAATAAAGACAAAGGCATCACCGCCAACGTGATTCTGCCCGGCACCATGGACACGCCCGCCAACCGCAAAGACATGCCCGGCGCCGATCTCTCGCAATGGGTGCAACCCGCGTCGGTGGCCAGCCTGATCTTGTGGCTCGCGGGAGGTGCCAGCAAAGACGTCACGGGAGCCGCCATTCCGGTCTATGGCGGCGGACTTTAGGGCTTGCCAAATTTGTTACCTCGGGTGCACAATTTTTGTTGCATGTTAACATTCATGAAATATCTCCCGAGTAACCTAGTGCTAGGAGATTGCTGCCATGGCTTCCGCGCGCGTTTCGAAATCTCTGCCGCTGCAGGTGGCTGCGGTCTGCTTTCGCCGCCGGGGCAACACGGTCGAGTTCCTGCTGGTGAACACCAACGGTGGTAACAAGTGGACCTTCCCCAAAGGATCGCCCGAAGCGCGCCTCTCGCACAGCCAGGCCGCGGAGCGCGAAGCCGCCGAAGAAGCCGGAGCCATCGGGACTATCGAGCCGCGCCATTTCCATCTCTACATTCACTCGAAAGGTGTTTTCTGGCAGCCCGGCGGAGTACAGGAGTTCGTCGTGAAAGCTTTTCTGATGGAAGTCCACCAACAGCGCCGCGCCGATGAACCGATGCGCCATCCGACATGGTTCAGCCCGGAAGAGGCGCGGCGGCGACTCGCCAAAGGCCGAGAAGTTAAGTACGCCCACGAACTGGAAGCTGCCATCGATCGCGCGCTTGAGCGCATTCACTTCCACAGCGCGCTCTGGGGCGGCGAAGAGAATCGCCAAGTCTCGGCAGCCGCGCGCTCCTGAATCACATTTTTATGGTTGTCATCCTGAGGAAGCGGAGTCCTGCGCGCAAAGCGCAGGTCTCCCGACGAAGGACCTGTGTACTTGCTTTCTGCAGCACGGAAAACTGCACAGGTCCTTCACTTGCTTCCGTCCGGCTTCGCCGAACGGAAGACTGCGTTCAGGATGACAAATCATTTTTATTGGAGGAAGGAAAGATTGAACTAGCAACTGGGTACCAGGTACTGGGTACTGGTTTTATGAGACGATAATTGCAGGATGATTCAGCTCTCCGGCGCCGGAAAACGCTTCGGCCACAAACTTCTTTTCGAGAACGTCGACTGGCTCATCACGCCCCGCGACCGCGTCGGACTCGTCGGCGGTAACGGGACTGGCAAATCCACGTTGATGAAGATTCTCGCCGGCCTCGACACGTTCGACTACGGCTCTATCAGCGTAGCAAAAGGCACGACTGCCGGCTATTTGCCGCAAGACGGTCTCTCGCTCTCCGGCCGCGCCGTTTTCGCCGAGTGCATGGAAGTTTTCAGCGACCTTCACGCCATGGAGCGCGAACTCGAAACGCTCACGCACCGCATCTCCGAACTCGACCACACCAGCGCCGAATATTCCGAAGTCGCCGACCGTTATCACAGCCTGGAGCACGAATTCCAAACTCGCGGGGGCTACTCGATCGAATCCGAGGTCGGCAGAGTTCTGATGGGGTTGGGTTTTTCGAAAGAAGATTGGGAGCGCCAGACCGACGAGTTTTCCGGCGGCTGGCAGATGCGCCTGGCACTGGCCAAACTGCTGCTGCAAAAGCCGAACCTGTTGCTGCTCGACGAGCCTACGAATCATCTCGACCTCGAAGCTCGCAACTGGCTGGAAGAATATCTACACAATTATCCGCACGCCTTCGTGCTCATTTCGCACGACCGTTATTTTCTCGACGTCACCGTAAACAAGATTGCAGAGATCTGGAACAAGCGCTTCTGGTTTTACACCGGCAACTACGACAAATTCCTGGCGCAGAAGACGCAGCGGAACGAGCAGTTGCAGGCCGCCTACCGCAACCAGCGCGACCGGATCGAGCAACTGGAAGTCTTCATCAATCGCTTTCGCTATCAGGCGACGAAGGCCAAGCAGGTGCAGAGCAGAATCAAAGAGCTGGAGAAGATCGAGCGCATCGAGGTCCCGCCGGAAGAAAAGACGATTCACTTCTCGTTTCCGCAGCCCAAGCCAAGCGGCCGCATCGTGGCCGAATTTGAAGGCGTGGCCAAGAGCTATCCGCGTAGAGTTGACGCAAACAAGAACGACGGGAAAACGAACGTGGCGAAAACGAACGGTAACCCGAATGGCGTTGGCGAGAAAGAAGTCTTCCGCAACGTCAACTTCCTCATCGAGAAGGGCGACCGCATCGCGCTGGTCGGAGTCAACGGCGCAGGCAAATCAACTCTGATCAAGCTGCTCGCAGGCACCGAGCGGCCCACTGCAGGCGGATTCCGCCTCGGCTATAACGTGCAGGCCGACTACTTTGCGCAGGATCAATACAAAGAGCTGAGCCCTGAAGCGAGCTTGCTCGACGATCTCGGCGCGGCCTCGCCGCGCTCCACGCAAACCGAATTACGCAGCCTGCTGGGATGTTTTCTTTTCTCCGAAGACGACGTATTCAAGAAGATCGGCGTGCTCTCCGGCGGCGAGCGCGGACGCTACGCCCTGCTGCGGTTGCTATTGCATCCGGCAAATTTTTTGCTGCTCGACGAACCCACGAACCACCTCGATCTGCGAGCCAAAGATGTCCTGCTCGAGGCACTGATGGCGTACACCGGCACCGTCGTTTTCGTATCGCATGATCGTTACTTTATCGACAAGCTGGCGACACGAGTTTTTGAAATTGGAGACGGAAAGGTCGAAGTCTATCCCGGCAACTACGAAGATTACCTCTGGCGAAAACAAGGCGGCAGCGCAAAACAGAATGAGACGATTCGCCAACAGCTGGGCACAGTCGAGCCTGCGGTCGAAGCTCCTTCCAACGGCAATCATTCTTCCCCCGCCGATTCAGCGCCTGCCACCAAGGCGAAGCGTCTGAATCCCATCAAGCGTAAAAAGATCGAGGACCGCATCCGCGAATTGGAGGCGGGAATCAGCCGCGCCGAAAGCGCCATCGCGCGGTGCGAAACCGCCATGCAGGATTTCGTCAGCGCCGACGAGAGCCTGCGCCAATCGCAGGAACTCGAGCAGCAGAAAACCGCTCATGCCGCCCTGCTGCGCGAATGGGAAGATCTCAGCCAGTCTCTTCAGGAAGCCGACTGACGAGACCGACTGACGGCCAGACCCACCCGACCGTACACTCTCTTCCGTAATCTCGGAGGATTACTTACTTCTGTGCGATAGTCGGATTGGCCAAAGGGAACGAAGTATCCCGAGGCCGAAAATCCCAGACCAACCGCAGGGCCGGCGCCCAAGTGACCTGCCGCGCGGAATAAGGAAGGTCGCATGCTTCAGCCCTCAGAGTACTCGTACGGCAAACCCAATTCTCCAGTTCCGACCCCCAACTCCCAACCAAACCCAGTGAAGACCGTCAGCGCGCCCGTCGAGCAGGCCACCATTGGACGTTCGCTCGTGATCAAAGGCGAAATCAGCGGCGCGGAAGCGCTCTACGTGGATGGCCGCATCGAAGGCAAGATCAGCCTGCCCAACAACCGCGTCACCATTGGCCGCAACGGCATCGTGCAGGCCAATATTGTTGCCGCCGAAGTTGTGGTGATGGGCAAGGTAAACGGAAACATTGAATGCAGCGACCGCATCGATATCCGCAGCGAAGGCTCGGTCACCGGAGACGTGTCCACGATTCGCATCTGCGTGGAAGATGGTGCCATGCTGAAGGGCGGCGTCGAAGTTCGTAGCGGCGGGCAAAAGCAACAGAGCGCGGCGCCCCAAGCCAAACCTTCGGCTGCTGAGCCACCTAAAGCGATGGCCGCAACTGCCAGCGCGTAGTCACTCTGTCACCCTTGGGTTTGTCATCCCGAGCAAAGCGAGGGACCCTGGTTCTTGCCTGCATCATCAGTTAGGTTGCGCAGGCCGAAACCAGGGTCCCTCGTTTTTGCTCGGGATGACTATTCGCGTACGGGATGACGCCTTTACATTAGCGTCCCTACTGCTTCTCCTTCTCTTTCGGCTTCAAGTCGAGGGCTGCGGAATTCATGCAATATCGCAACCCGGTCGGCGCTGGACCATCCTCAAACACATGCCCCAGGTGCGCCCCACATTTTGCACAGCGGGCTTCGGTGCGGACCATTCCATAGGTCGAGTCCTTGTGCTCCTCGACTTTGCTTTTGTCGGTGGGGGTATAGAAACTCGGCCAGCCGGTGCCGGAGTCGAATTTGGTCGATGACTCGAATAGCGGCTCGCCACAGCAAACACAGTGATAGGTTCCGGAATCCTTTGTTTTCCAGTACTTACCGGTAAAGGCCGGTTCGGTCCCCGCCTCGCGCGTCACATGATACTGCTCCGGTGTTAGCTTCTCTTTCCACTCGGATTCACTCTTGGCCAGTCTCTCTGCCATGGATATATGCCTCCATTTCCGTAAATAAATGTCTTTGTTGGATGTTCATAAGATGTTCCGCGTCCCGAAAAGTGGCATGTCTTGCTTCACACAGCTTGACTGTGACATCCGTCACAATGAGATTGTGACATCCAACCTTGTGCTCCACAGGACATACAAGCAAGTATGGTTCAAACGTCTGCGAGTCCCTACGGCCCGGCGCCCCCCTCATAAGGCGTCGGGCCTTCTCAGTTCAGCCCGCCACTTCCTGACCAATCTTGCGGTATTTGCTGCGAAAAAACAGCAGTGGCTCGCCGGAGCGCACCACAACGTCCTCGACTTCCGCAATAAAGATGGTGTGGTCGCCGGCCTCCCGCGCCGACTGCAACCTGCATTCCAGGTACGCCAGCGCCCCGTGCAACACCGGCGTTCCATGCGCCGTCCGGTCAAAGCGCGCCCCAGCTTCTGCCTCGGCTCGAACTTGCTCCCGGCCTTGCTCGGCGTGAACCTGTACTTGCGCCGGTTGTGCGTAGTATTCGGAAATCGGCCGCTGGCTCTCCGCCAAAATATTGATTCCAAAACGCTTCTTGGCATGGATATAGCCGTGCGTGTGCGCGATGTGCCCCACACAAACCAGCACCAGCAGAGGATCGAGCGACACCGAAGCGACCGCATTCGCGGTCATGCCGTGGACTTCGCCATCCAAATCCAGGGTGATGATAGTCACTCCCGTGGCAAAGCAGCCCATCGCTTTCCGGAACTCGATTGTGCTGAGGCTCATGTGGTCCCTGCAGTTTTCTCCGTCGCGACTGCCCACATTATCACGCCAGCGCCCGCTGATCCCCTCCGAAAAGAATGAATTACATTCTGCTGACCTGCCCGGTAGGGGATGCCGGACAATGGATACCTAAGGTATGATTCGATGCATCCGCCCGCTTACGGAATCATGCAGTGACACCCACCATTCTCAAAGCCGCCACTCCAAAGCAAAACTCGCTAGGGGCGGCCTTATTGTCGGCTCTGCAGCCCTGCCCGCCAATCTCACGCGAATTGGCGTTAAGTCTGATTCGCTGCAGCGATCATGATCTTCCGGCGCTTCTTTCCGCGGCCCGCGCCGCAAAGGAAAGATTTAAGCCCGGCGTCATTACCTATTCACGCAAGGTTTTTCTGCCACTGACCAATCTCTGCCGTGACTACTGCGGCTACTGCATCTTCCGCCGCGATCCACACGACCCCGGCGCCCACACCATGACTCCCGAGGAAGTTCTGGCCGTGGCTCGCTCGGGTGAAAAGCTCGGATGCACCGAGGCGCTCTTCAGCCTCGGCGACAAACCGGAACTGCTCTTCCCCGAGATGCGCGAGACCCTGCAACATCTCGGCTATAAGTCGACACTTCACTATCTTGAAGCGATGTGCGAGCTCGTACTTCGTGAGACTAGTTTGCTTCCACACCCCAATCCCGGCCTGCTCAGTGCCGAATGGATCGGCCGTCTTGCCGCCGTCTCGCCCAGCATGGGACTTATGCTCGAAAGCACCAACCGCGCCTTGCTTGCCCTCGGCGCAGCCCACGACAACGCTCCAGATAAGCTTCCCGCCAAGCGTCTTCGCACCCTCGAAGATGCCGGAAAGCAGCGAGTTCCCTTCACCACCGGCCTGTTGATTGGCATCGGCGAGACCCTTGAAGACCGCGTCGATACACTCATTGCCATTCGCGATCTGCATGACCGCTATGGCCATATTCAGGAAGTGATCGTCCAGAATTTCCGCGCGAAGCCGGGCATTCCTATGGCTCAGGTACCGGAACCTAGTCAGGGAGAGATGCTTCGCGCCGTGGCGGTAGCTCGTTTGTTAATGCCCAACGTCAATATTCAGGCGCCTCCCAACCTCAATGCACCGTATTATGAGGAGTTGATCGATGCCGGCATCAACGACTGGGGGGGAATTTCGCCGCTGACTCCTGACTTCATCAATCCCGAAAAGCCGTGGCCGCATCTCGAGCAACTACGCGTGCGCACCGAGGGTAAAGGACAGCAATTGCGCCAGCGTTTGCCCGTCTATCCCGAATTCTTGCCCGCGCTCATCTCTCGCTTTGGTTCGCAACAATCGCAATTGCTGGCGGAAAAACTCGATGCTGCCCGCGATGCCTATGGCCTCGCCCGGATCAGGAGTACCGCATGATCTGCGTGCTCAGCGGCGGCACCGGCGGCGCGAAATTCGTGGATGGACTGCGGCAAGTCATCCCCCCCGAAGAAATCACACTTGTCGTCAATACCGGCGACGACCTGCTCTGGTGGGGCCTTTACGTCTCGCCCGATATCGATTCCATCACCTACGTCCTCTCCGGTCTGCTCAGCCGCGAGCGCGGTTGGGGCGTGAAAGGCGATACTTTTCTCTGCCTGCAGGCGATGGGGCAACTCGGCGAGCCTACATGGTTCCACACCGGCGACCGCGATCTCGCCGTGCACCTGCTGCGATCGCGCCTACTGGCCGAGGGCAAAACTCTTTCCGAAGCGACCGCCGCGATCAACGAAAAACTCGGCGTGAAAGCTCGCATCCTTCCCATGAGCGATTCCCGCGTCGAGACCCGCGTGGATACGCCTTCCGGCGAACTCAGCTTCGAAGAATATTTCGTCCAGCGCTGGTATCAGGATCCCGTGAACTCCGTGCGCTTCGCCGGCGCTTCCGATGCCGAACCCGCGCCGGGCGTGATCGAAGCCATCGTCTCAGCCGACGCTGTGCTGATCGCTCCCAGCAATCCCATCACCAGCATTGGACCAATTCTCGCCGTTCCCGGTATTCGCGATGCTCTGATGCGCGCCCGCGGTAAAGTTGCCGCGGTGAGTCCGATTGTTGGAAGCGCTCCAGTAGCGGGTCCGGCAGGGATTCTGATGGCGGCGCAGGGACTGCCTTGCTCAATCGCGGGCGTGGCCAAGGCCTACGAAGATTTTCTCGATCTGCTCATTTGCGATACCCGCGATTCCCGCGCCGCTGACGCACTTCGCGGAAACGGTTTGCGTGTGCAGTGCGCGCAGACCATCATGCGCTCCGCAGAAGACAAGGCATCTCTCGCGCGAACTGTGCTTTCGTTCGCGGTAACCGGACTGCTCACGGGCGAATCTGCTTCCCGCGAGACCGCGGCGCGCGCCGCCTCTGACCTGCCGTGATCCTCATCCCAGTCAAGAATCTGTCGGACGCCAAGCAGCGGCTCGCTTCGGTGCTCGATCAATCCGCGCGCACGGAATTGGCGCAAGCCATGCTGCATGATGTTGTGGCCGCGCTGGCCGCCTGGCCACAACGACCGCCCTGCACGCTGGTGACGAGCGATCCCTTCGCCTTCGAACTTGCCGAAAAATACGACTTCGAACTCATCCCTGACCGCACGAACCCCGGCGAAACCGGAGCCATTGAGATGGCGACACGCCTCTGCGAAGCTCGTGGCATCGATTACACTCTCGTCATTCCCGCCGACATTCCGCTCATCCAGGCAGCCGAGCTCGAACAAATTTTAGCGGCAGCTCCGAAAGAAGGTTCAGTCCTGGTTCCCGCCGCCGACGGACGTGGCACCAACGCCGCCTTGCGCCGGCCCGCTAACCTCTTCCCCTTACGTTTCGGCAACGATAGTTTCAGGCCGCACCTCGCCGCCGCTCAAGACACAGGAAAACCTTGCCAGGTGATGCAACTTCCCAGCATCGCGCTCGACGTGGACAATCCCGGGGATTTACAGCAACTTCTCGAGCGTCCCGGCGAAACCCGCACCCAGCAACTGGCCCGCCGTTGGACCATCGTCGATCGCTTCCTCGCCACGGGTAAGGATGGTCTGTGAGCGGGGCCGCAACTCGCAAAACGGTGGCGAGGAGTAAGAAACATGCGTCGAGTGATTTCCCGAAAGAAGTTCGTCTGATTCCGATCTCGTTCACGGACGACATAAAGCCGGGGGATGAGCTGGCAGTAAAGCTGCTGCACTCAATGCGGCGACTGGCTCTCGCATTCAAGCCCGGCGATATTCTGGTCGTGAAACACAAAATCGTTTCGAAGTCCGAAGGCCGCATCGTGGATCTCGAAACGATTAAACCCTCTGCAGATTCGGTCGCATGGGCAAAAAAATATAAGCTGGACGCTCGCGTCGTCGAACTCTCTCTGCGTGAAAGCGTCGGAGTAATCCGCCGCAAGAACGGCGTGCTCATCACCGAAACGAAACATGGCTTCATCTGCGCTAACAGCGGAGTCGATGTCTCGAACGTCGATGGAGGACGCCACGCCCTGCTACTTCCCGCCGATCCCGACCGATCCGCCCGCGAAATTCAGCAACGGATAAAAATGCTCACCAAGCTCACCATCCCCGTTCTCATCACCGACACCTTTGGCCGGCCCTGGCGCGAAGGGTTGGTGGACTTCTGCATTGGAGTCGCCGGCATGAAGCCCCTACGCGACGATCGCGGCCAGCGCGATCCTCATGGCTACAGTCTGCACGCCAGCGTTGAAGCAGTCGCCGACGAACTTGCATGTGCCGCCGCTCTGGTCTGCGGCAAACTCAATCGCACTCCAGCGTGCATCATTCGTGGGTTTTCCTATCAACCATCCCGCCAATCACGCACTCGCGACTTGCTTCGCCCCGCCGCATCCGATTTATTCCGCTAGCGGGTCCGTCTTTTTGGCAACTTCCAACAACGCAGGCTCTCGCCAAACTGTAGCCCCAAGGAGTAATTTGGAATACGAATAGGTTTGAAGAACTCATGCCCCGCCAGCTTTCATACTCGGAACTCGAAGACTTTCCTTCACTCGATTGGTACGACGTCGCACCGCGGACCTCGCCTGCCATCCGCTCGTCGCTCGAACGAATTCTCGAAACGCAAAACGGCAACGCGATCTCTCAGGAAGAAGCCTACGCACTGGTCCACTGTGATGGCGACGATCTGCTCGGCCTGCTAACGGCTGCCAATCTGTTGCGCGCCGAGCTCGCCGGCAATCTCATCACTTACGTCGTAAATCGCAACATCAACTTCACCAATATCTGTTTTGTCGGATGCAAATTCTGCGCCTTCAGCCGCGGCCCGCGCGAGTCCGACACTTATTTCTTAGACCCCGATCAAGTTGCGCAGAAGGCCGTTGAAGCTGCGCAAATCGGCGCTACCGAAGTTTGCATTCAAGGTGGACTGCCGCACGGCTTGCCTCCTTTTTATTATCGCGACATTCTGCGAGCGGTAAAGAAGGTCGTGCCCGCGATGCATATTCACGCCTTCTCGCCCATGGAAATTGTCTATGGCGTCGAGCTCACCGGCATGCCACTCGCCGATTATCTCGCGATGCTGCGCGACAACGGCCTCGACACGCTGCCCGGCACTGCCGCCGAAATTCTCGACGACGAAATTCGCGCCGTTCTGTCGACTAACAAGCTCACCACTGCACAATGGATCGAAGTCATTCGCGCCGCGCACCGCCTCGGCATTCGCTCCACTTCGACCATGATGTACGGACACTGCGAAACCTCCGAACATTGGGTTCGCCAGATGCTTCTGCTGCGCGAAATTCAGCATGAAACTGGAGGCTTCACCGAATTCGTTCCCCTCGGCTTCGTTCATCAAAATACGCTGCTGTTTCAGCAAGGCCTGTCGCGCTCCGGCCCGGTTCTTGCCGAGCACCTCAAGGTTCACGCGCTCGCTCGCCTGCTGCTTGCCGGCTCTATCAACAACATTCAGGTTTCGTGGGTAAAGTTGAACCGCCAACTTTCGCAACTCTGCCTGCACGCTGGCGCGAATGATTTCGGCGGCACTCTGATGGAAGAAAACATTTCCCGCGAAGCCGGGGCTACTGCGGGCCAGTACACGAGCCCGGAAGATTTTCAGACGCTGATTCTTGAAACTGGACGCATCCCTGCCGAGCGCAATACTCTCTACACGCGCATCAAGCTCAAACTGCCGCTGGAAGAATTCACCGCGGAAGAAACGCTGGAGCCGCAATTTGCATAAAGAAAGTCTTGCGGTGTGCCAGGTCTCAGGCGTTAGGTCTCAGGTCTTGGGGCAAAATCCTAACACCTAGGACCTAAGACCTGAAAGCAAGGAATCAAGCATGAGCAATGTAGATTCCCGACCCATCGCGATTCTTGGCGGAACCGGGCCCGCGGGTATGGGTCTCGCGTTGCGTTGGGCGCGCGCCGGGGAAACCGTCATCATCGGTTCGCGCGATCCACGGCGCGCGCAGAAAGCTGCGGAAGAAATTAAAGAGAAAGCCGGAGATCGCGCCACCGTAACCGGAATGGAAAATTCTGCCGCCTGTGCCGCCGCGAATCTGCTCGTGCTCACCGTTCCCTTCGAAGGACAGGCCACGCTGCTCAAGCAACTCAAGCCTGCGATCCGTCCCGGCAGCATTCTGATCGACGCCACGGTCGCACTTGCCGCCGGGGTCGGCGGACGCGCCTTCCGCACGATTGGCGTCTGGCAAGGCTCCTCTGCCCAACAAGCCGCCGAACTCGTGCCGAAAGGCGTGAGCGTCGCGGCGGCATTTCACAATCTATCGGCTGAGCTGCTGAATGGGGACGCAGATCTCGATTGCGACGTCATCGTTTGCAGCGACGATCCGAGTACGAGTCAGATCGCACGCACGCTCGCCGCGAAAATTCCCGGCGTCCGTGCCATCGACGGCGGCAAACTCGAGAACGCCCGCATTCTCGAGCAGATTACCGCCCTGCTCATCGGATTGAACATCCGCCACAAAGGGCACGCTGGAATCCGCATCACAGGATTACCGGCGGAGGCATACGAGTAACTTACTAACGCAATCAAGGTGAAGTGGTGTGATTTCGTAACTAGGCCATCAATCTTCCACTGCCTGCGCCGTCATCTCGACAGGTTCCCCGCCGGCTGCTGCCTGTGCCACGATTAAACGCCGCGCTTCCACGCGAATTTTCGGAAGCTGAAACCAGAACCAGATCGATCCGGCTACCGACGCCAAACCGCCGATTGCAACCGTAAGTGGCGCGCCCAGCCTGTCGGCCAGCGCGCCGCCCAGCAACGCTCCAATCGGAGCCATACCCATGAACATCATCGAGTACACCGCCATCACCCGTCCGCGCAACGCGTCCGGGACCATCACCTGGATCAGCGTGTTCGAACAAGCCATTTGCAACATCATTGTGTAGCCGACCGGCAGCAACAGGAACACGGAAAGCCAAAATTTGTGCGACAGCGAAAACACAATCAGGCTCGACCCAAAGCCAGCGCAGCACCACGCGACCCAGCGACCCAGACCTTTTACTCCCTCACGGAACGCCAAAGTCAGCGCACCCAACAGCGCGCCCACTCCAGTCGCTCCCATCAGGATTCCCAATCCTCGCGCGCCCCCATGCAGAATCTGATCTGCGAAAATGGGCAT
>Ga0210405_10001314_pt1 | contig 28637 bp, 29 predicted proteins | sample IncBWH11MmetaG_FD_155492 | JGI IMG/M metagenome (GOLD analysis project Ga0210405, IMG submission 155492) | Forest soil microbial communities from Barre Woods Harvard Forest LTER site, Petersham, Massachusetts, United States - Inc-BW-H-11-M | ecosystem: Environmental > Terrestrial > Soil >...
GTAGCGAGAGTTCATCTCGCCGGGTTTCCCCATTCGGAAATCCTCGGATCAAAGCCTGCTTGCGGCTCCCCGAGGCTTATCGCAGCTTGCCACGTCCTTCTTCGCCTTCTGGCGCCAAGGCATCCACCGTACGCTCTTAGTAGCTTAATCATAAAACTTACCCAATCCGTCTTCGTTCAGCTTCGTGAAGAAGAAGAACTCTTACGTTCTGCTTTTCGTAGCTCCATACATCCTCGAACCATCATCCCTTCCGCCCGCTAGGGTTTCCGGAACTGGGCTCAGGCTTTCGTCTCTACGATCCACAAACAATTGGAAAGTCCGCCTTTTCTTCCACAGTTTTGCTCGACTCGAGCAAACTTGTAATTTCCACAGCATAATTCTCCGCCTCACCTTGATGAGGTCGGAGCTGTCGCTGTGGATTGCCAGCCTTTCTGTTGTCAAAGAGCTTTTATTCCGAGTCCATCGGAACCCCTCAGCATTCCGCTGAGGATTTTGCTTTCGTGTTTAAGAGCTTTGCGACTTGCTTCGGAATTCCCTCGCGGAAACTCACCACTCGTCACTGGCAACTAATCACTGCCGCAAAATAAAAAACCCGGCGTCGAGCGCCGGGTACAGTCACCACACCCTGGGGTGACTCCACGCGATGCTCGACTTCTTTCTAGCCTGTGCTCGTAAAGAACCTCACTTAGGATTGAAACCGACGCTCGAATCCGACTGTGATGCCCCTGATCGGCCACGTGATTCCATGGAACCCCCGGGCCATTTGTAACTATACCAGCTTTCTTTTATTCGTCAAGCCCCCGCAACAATTATTTTACCTCGTTATCCTCAGCCTTGTGGACCCTGTGCAAAACCAAATATTCCCTGGGATTCTCGCATTTTCCCGCCGTCTTCGGCCCGCACGCTCTGCCACCCGTTTCACTTCATCAACGCCACAGCCGCTTTCACCGCCGCCGCGCGCAACCCCTTGTCCAGCGTTGCCAGTGCCAAGCCCTCCCTCCGAGCTAATTCTAGATACACGGCATCGTACGCCGTCAGCTGAAAAGCCCTGGCGTTTTCCAGCGCTTCGCGCAACGGAACCAAATCCAGATGTGTGTCCACTTTGCTCGCCGCTGTCGCTTGAATCTGTTCGAGCGCATCCTCAACATCTGCCGCACTGAGATCCCGTCGCCGTTCCGCCATTGCCAAACCGTTAGCAATCTCCAAATGCCACAAAGCAGGCACCAATCCGCGCATGCCCCTGAGCAACTCCTGACGCACCTCCAGCGCATAGACCGGCGCGGGATTATCTAGAACCCAGGCAAGCGCCACGGAAGCGTCCAGGACGAACTGGCTCATGTTCTACCTTCTACGATCAACTCTTTGACACTCACGTTCTTGGGCTTTTTCGAGCGCTTGCGGATCTCATCCATCCTTGCAAATACTTTCTTGAGGTCCACCTCTTCCTGTTCCTGCGCAGGAACAATCTGCGCCGCAAGCTTCCCTCTCCTGGTAATCCCGATCCGTTCGCCGCGCGCGGCCCGCTCCACCAGCTCGGAAAGCTTTTGTTTCGCTTCAAAGAGTCCAACTTTGCGCATAACCACACCTTTTCGCCTTTTCACAATCAATCTAGGTTATTATCCTAGATGAATTAATTGGCGGGCGCAAGCCCCAGAGGCTGCTCGTACGCCGTTTCTAACGCATCAGCCGCACTCCGCTCGGCTCCCCCTCTCAACTTGCTAGCACCCCAACTTTTTCTTGCGCACTCCCACCGTGCCCTAACCCATTTAGAATGAACACTTACGAGAAATCGGGGGCTGCGGGCCGCGCATTACACCGCACAAAACCTCCCGAGCCTCGCGGTGGGGCGTCTCGGCACCCAGTCTGGCCGCACGCCCGTTTAACTTCTGTTTAGGAGGCTAGGCGTAAATCTGCCGTACAGGGAGAGTCTTACCCCTTCGAGGAGAGAATATGAAGACAAATTACTTGGCAGCACTTGCAGCCAGCGGCTTACTCTTTGCAGGCACCGCCGCTGCTCAGGAAAAGAAAATCAAGCGCTCGGACCTTCCGCCTGCAGTCGAAAAGACGGTGGTGGAGCAGAGCGCAGGAGCAACCATCCGCGGCTTTTCCACAGAAAAAGAAAAGGGCCAAACACTGTACGAAGTGGAAATGACGGTCAACGGCCACAGTAAGGATATTTCAATGACCGCTGATGGTTCGATCGTCGAAATCGAGGAGCAGATTTCGCTGGATTCACTCTCACCTGAAGTCAAGGCGGGATTGCAGGCCAAGGCCCGCAAAGGAAAAATTCTGAAAGTCGAGTCCCTCACCAAGAAAGACAAGCTCGTGGCCTATGAGGCTCAGGTCGAAACGAACGGGAAGAAATCGGAAGTTCAGGTAGGACCCGACGGCAAACCTCTCGATCACGAAGAATAGGTGAGTGAACTATACTTCGTTCGGCGCACGGCGAGGACTCTCAGTCCGGGAACTGCTTCGCGTCAATCCCCGGCACGAGCTTGAGCGCATTTTTGTAGTAGATCTTTTTCAACACCTCGTCGGGCACCTGGAAACCGTAAATGCGCCAGAACGCATGGCGCTTGCGGTAATACTCAAAATACTCGTCGCGCGTTTCGAGCGCGCGGAAATACCATTTGTATTCGTTCACTTCGTAGATGTCCTTGCCCATCAGCACGCGGTCCTGATACTTGACCAGAAAATCGTGCGCCGAATATGGCTGCCGGCCCAGCTCCGCCAGCACCGCGGCAATGTCCACGTACACATTCGGATTGGCATCAAGCAGTTTTCCCAGCCGCTCCAGGTCGTTCCCATGAAACGCGAGGTGCGCGGCGATGAAATTGGTCTTCGGATGCTTCGAGAATAAGTGATTGCGCTCTGCGATAAGCGTCTCGAACGGCGGATACCTGGCCGGCGGCCGCGCGCGGCCCGGAATTTCCTTCAACTCTTCCCAGCGTTCGTTGTGATAGTCCCAGGGATCGAAAAAAGCCGAAGGCTCTCCTACATGTATCAGCACGGGAATCTTCAGCTCCGCGCACTTCTCGAACACGGCATCGAATTCCGAATCATCCACGTGCACGCGCTGGCCGTTAGCGTATTTCAGCTCCATCCCGAAATCCTTAAAAATCTTCAGTCCTTGCGCGCCGTTCTTGACGTCCTGCTCCAGCCGCGCGGCCACGCGCTTCCCAAATCCTGGCGTGTTCAGGTCGTCATAACTCATGTTCGCGAACACGACAAACCGGTCGGGATATCGTCCCTTCATCACCTGAACGGTTTGCTTGAGTTCTTCGCCCGTTCCTCCGCTCAGATTCACCATGACGCGCAGATTGATCGAATCCATTCCTTTAATCAGCTCGCCCACCTCGGCGGCTGTTGGATTCCAATGATGGCTATGAATATCGATGAACGGATATTTCGCTCGCTGGATCTTGTGCTCGGGAGTGACCAGGGTAGACTTCGGCTGGTATTCATCAATCGTCGGCGTTTTCTGGTTTTTTTGTGCCGTCGGATCCTGCTGTGTCATCGCTGCACGCGGCCAAGCGAGCCAGCACCCGAAAGAAGACATCAGTATGAATAGCGGAAAAAGGATTCTACGCCGGGAGTTCATAGTGCCCCTTTGGCTCAGGAAAAACGGAGTTATCTTCCCATAAGACGGACCAGCGGCACGGATTCCTCTGCTAGAATCAACGGAGATGCCGCAACGCCGGTTGCTTCGCTTCCTGTTGCTCGCTGTGCTTGGCTTGATTGCCGGGTTTATTGCCCTGGCTATCGCCGTGGCCGTCGAGCCACAAGTTCCCGCGCTTTTGATTGCTCTGTTGTCGCCGGGCATGAAGGTGGCTGAGCTGGTTGCCCCGGAAACTCACAAATCCATGGCCTGGACGTTTGGCTGGTTCCTTCGAATCGCCATCACCGTAAACGCCGCTTTCTACCTTGCAATATTCTCGCTGTTCGCCTTCGCGATGGGTCGCCAGTCGAAGTAGCTTGCTTGCCGCTCGCAGACTGGGGCTGCCGGCAGTCGGTTGAAGTAATGATATTGCGGGTGGGAAGGATACTTAATCGGCGGAGTGACGAATGGAGAGCACAACTCTCCCAAGAGTGCTCCCCACGCGTCAACCAGCTAATAGAAACAAAAAGGCCGCGAGGCACAATGTCTTGGCTACCGCCGCGTGTCCCCATTAGGCTCGGTCTGTGCAAATAGTGTTGGGAATAACCAAAACGTTTCACGGCAAGAGATCGAATTTCTGTTCAAGGAGCGATTCTGATTCCATTGGGATCCACGCGGCCGCCGGTGAGGGAATCGCGATGAATGGAAAATAATTCCAATCCCGAGATCCTAGGCGTGATGGGCGCCGCGCCAGGGCCCTCGACGTTACGATGAGCCAGCGACTCAACTTCAGCGCTGCAAGAGCGCAGCACCTCGTTCGTGTTTCGACTGGACTTTCCATCAAGATCGTCCAGGTCCGTCGGCAGCAGGTCTAGGACGTGTCCGAATTCATGCAGGAGCGTGATGACCCGCGCGGGCAGTGTGTCCCCGCCATAAGGTCCAACACGCAATAAGTGCGTGCCGCGAAAACTTAGAGGACCACCATTCTTGTGCACCTCCACCACCCTGGCCATCTCGGAGAAAAAGGCTCCTTTGGTGTTGAGCGTGACGGTGGCATACGGCCCGTCGCCCTGAATCACTTTTGCAACGTACGGATCCCGGAATATATTCATCGGGCCGATGTCTCTGCTCTCGAGGACATATTCTTCTCCATGGGGGTCCAACACGAAGCTTAGCGTTCGAAAAGTCGCGGCAGCATTCGAATCTTTCGCCTCAAACCAGGCCCTGCATGCGTTTCCACTTTGCAGGATTTCAAGAACTCTTTCGCGCGCCAGGGAGATCTTCAAACCAGCCTTCCCCAATGCAATCAAGTGCGCCTGCACTGGGTCGTTGGGCCCTTCACAGCCGGCCCGGGGTAAGCTGGCCAGCTGGCACGGCTTGACCATAGAAATGACCGCGGTGGGCTCGTCACACGATGAGGCGGCTTTCGGCCCAGCACGGGTGTCGGAGCGGCCGGAGGCCGGCCCACGGGGGGCGTTCTTGAGGCACGGATTCGCGGGAATCGGGGAGGATGCCGTGAGAATCGGATCTCTGAGATTTCCCGCATACTTGAACGATTGGGATAAAGCGGTCTCGCAATAAAGGGCCGACGCGACAAGCAGGGCTATAGTGGCCCACCCACTCCGATGCAGGGAGCACATTTTGCCTTCTCCCGCCCGGACCTGTGACCCCCAATAAGCCGTTCTGGCCGACGTTAGCTGTCGGCCGAGAAACAAAAACCTTCCGAAGGAAGGTTCAACCACGATCCGAGGCTACCGGGAGAGACGAAGATGACGGAGCAAAGCCACCTCAATTGTTCGTAGAACAATTGTCAGAAGAAGATGAAGTCTTTGATGTTGCAAGCACAAGCGATAGTTCGTTCTCAAGAGTCGCTTGCGGGCCGAAGTAACAAGTTAATTTTAGAAACTTATTCGGGGATGTAATAGGGAGAGCTGACAGTGAAGATGCGCTCGTTGCCGCGGACCAGCAGAGTCCACTCCAGCAAGCGCGCGCGCTGATTGTGCAAGAAATATTCGTACCAGTGGTCTTCCACGAGTTCGGGGATCACCACAACAATGCGCCGGTCGGGCTGCTTCTCCGAGAGATCGAGTATATATTTGACGATCGGAACGATGATGAAACGATACGGCGAGGGTAAAAGGACCAATTTCGGCGGATCCACCCCTTCGGCCCGGAAGGGTTGCTCCACGTAGCGTTGCCATTCGGAATGCAAAAGTTCGGAATGGTCCCCAGGCTCAACGTGGATGGCGATGATTTCTGGAGAGAGCCGGGAGGCAAATTCAAGTGCTTGCTTGGAGATGCGGCTCCAATGCTCCACAGGCACGACGACAAGCGGCCGCGCCGCCGCACTGGCGGGAACTACAGGATCGGCGCAACTCGTTGCCACACTGACCCGGTGATAGTGGCGGCGCACCCTGCGAAAAAAAAGAATTACTAGCGGAATGAACATCACCGTGATCCAGGCGCCTTGGACGAATTTGGCCACGAGGACGACCAGCACAGTAAGGCCAGTCACGAACCCGCCAAGACCGTTTACAATAGCGCTCTTTCTCCAGTGAGGTCCGCGGTTCTTCAACCAGTGCATCACCATGCCGAATTGCGACAGCGTAAAAGCCAGGAAGGCGCCAACTGCGTAGAGCGGAATCAACCGGTCCGTAACGCCTCTGAAAAGGATCAACAGGAAACAGGTGAGAGCTGCAAGCACTACGATGCCGTAGGTGTATACCAGACGGCGCCCGCGGTAGCCGAAGGCGTGCGGCAGATAATTGTTCTGGGAAATGGCGCGGCAGAGCCGAGGAAAATCGGCAAAGGCGGTGTTTGCGGAGAGAGAAAGTACGAACAGGATGGAAGCGATGGTGATGTAGTAGAAGACACCTTTGCCAAAAACCGCGGCAATGAGCATCGAGAGGATGCTCTGGTACCCGGGCTGGCCGGGGTCGGTTGCGGCAATGCCGTAGACCTTCACGAGATAGGAAATTCCTGCCAGGAGAACCGCGAGAAGAAAAATAATCACGGTTAGCGTGCGCTGGGCATTCTTGACGCCGGGCTCACGAAAGGCTTTCACGCCGTTACTGACGGCCTCGACTCCGGTGAGCGCGGTGCAACCACTGGCGAAAACTTTGAGCATGAGCCACAAGGTGACGGCTCCGGTCATGGCCGGCGGAGTCGGCAAAGGCGTGACGGGCACGGGATGTCCGTCGTTGAGGGCTACACGGACGAGTCCGCCGACGATGGTGATGAGCAGAGTGCCGACGAAGAGATAAGTTGGCGCCATGAAGGCAACACCGGCGTCACGCACACCACGCAGATTGAGAATGGTGATGATGACCAGGATGCCGACGCAGAGCGCTGTCGTGCGCGGTTGCAAGGCCGGCAGCGCGGAGACCAGCGCGCCGACACCTGCGGAAATTCCCACTGCGGCGGTGAGAATGTAGTCCGTAAGCAAAGCCGCAGCCGCGAGAAGGCTTGGGAAGGTGCCCAAGTTGTAGCGCGCAACGGTATAGGAACCGCCGCCGGATGGATAGGCGGCAATCGTCTGGAGATAGGAAAAGTACACGATGACGAGCAGCGCGATGATCGCCGCGCTGATAGGAATGATGTATTGGACGCCGAGAAGGCCGAGCGGAATCAGCAGGCTCAGTGCCGCTTCTGGACCGTAAGCTGCGGAGCTGAGTGCGTCCAGGCCAAAGATGGGGATGCCGGCCTGGATGCCGATCTGTTCGGCGCGCTCGTCCGTTGTTTTGATCGGCTTGCCGACAATCAGGTCGACGATGTTCATCCCCGCTCCGGTCCCGAGGTGCGCTTCCTTTCGGGATGTCAATTTGTGACGAGTTGCGCCGCAAAGTCAACCATCGGAGTTGAAGAATCTGCCTTTGAGCCTGATTTCTTGATTGCCAGGCCCGTCGGCAGCACAGGCAGGAGATCCGCAGGACGCGAGCTCAAGCTACTGTTTGAGGTTCCGCCGAGGCGCTCTTTTTGTTGAGCATCCAGCCATACGTCAAGCAGAGATACACCAGAAAGACAACGGAAAAAAAGATCCAGCCTGCCGCGATGTGAACACGCGTAATGCTCTCCGCAAAACCGTGATTGCCCAGAACGACAAAAGACGTGATGCGCAGGGCGTTCCCCAGGAACATGGCAAAGAGCCCAGCAAAGTAAGAGAGGAAAGTTCGGCGCTTGCACAGGCGATTCCAATCTAAAATCACAACCAGCCCGAAAAGAAGATCAAAGAGTTCGAATCCATTGATTCCGGAACAATCCAGAATGATGGTTACATCGAGATCCGGCCCCGTCAGCGTCGGCGTCAAGCTTCGAATGTAACCAATTCCAGGAACCATAAGGTCGGCAAGAAAATATACGAAGCGCGCGAGCACCTGCCCGTACCAGGGCCAGAGGGACTCCAAGGTGCGCCGTGGGAAAAACGTAATCAACACGACTAACCCAGCGATGGCTTCCGCGGTATACAGACTCAGAATTCTCCTCCACTGGACACGCGGAAGAAGGGCTAGTGTGGGAGCCAATACGCACAGTTTCATGCCGGCGAGAAGAGTTCCCCCAAGAGACACGCTGCCTGCCAGCGGCTGAAGCGCTTCCGTAAACCATCGCGCAGCGAAGACGATTAGAAGATGTGCGGCGAAAAAAGCGGTGACGCGTTGTGTCGAGAAGGAGAAGTGGAGTTGGTCGTTGCCGGGAGGAAACGAGGTCTCTCCACGACGCCATACGAGCAAAACCCAAGTCGCCGTAGCCCAAAGCGGAGAAGAGCTGTAGAGAATCGGCGAAAAGAACTGGTCCAGCGTGACGGCGATGAGCGTGAGAAGTAAGACGGACAGGAGAAATCTGGAAGCCGGCAGGCTCCCGGATAGCAGAGCGGTTCGAGGGCGGGCGCTCGCGTCTGGAGTGTTGTTAAGAGACACCATGCCGCTATGACTGCGCATGCTTACATTACCGACAACGGACGCGACCGAAGTCTTAAACTAGGTGGAGTGGTCGGCGACGGAGCAGGAAGTAGCCAGCCACGCCAAGAAGGCAGCAGCGCTAATTCCGATTCCAGTCATCTCGTTGGCACGCATGTGGTGTTTCGGATGGTCCTCCCGATCATGGTCTTCGGCCTTTGCACCAGAGGGCAATAGAGCAACTGCCAAACAGGCCAACAATAAGAGTTTTTTCAAGGATTTTCTCCTCCGTCGGTTGAGCTATGTGGCATTCCAAGGGCCAGTTCCTTCGGATTATTAAGCCCCTTAAAGCAGCATTAACCTTCTGTTTACAATGAGATGCGCGACCCCAAGAGGCCCTTTGGCTGGCCGGAACGGTCAAACTCCAGTTGTGGCCTCATCAATTTCCCAAGTGCGGGCAAGCTTTTGGCGCACTTCCGCCGAGGATCCGGGTTCGTACGCGGCCCCAAGTGGGTCCTCATTCGTCGGGAAGGAAAGACTAATCCATACCCATCGGGAAGAGAACCGTTGGCCGAACTGTGGCGACGCTTCAAACTGAAGCGCGAAACAGTGAGACCACGATTGCAAACCCTCTCAACTGGGCGGGCGATTCCACAACCTGCTTCGGAGTGATCCACGAACCTCTCCAGGGGAAAGCGATGAAACTTCCGCTCCCACGGATTGCTCAAACTTGACAGTGAGGGTGACTGGGCCTACACTACGGAGTTTTTAGATGGCCCCGGTGGACGCACTGGGGGGCGTAACATTCATACTTGAATAGCGGTTAGGCACAGACAAGGGTCAAGGCTGGCATGGACAAGAAAAGGCTGGAGTATTACAAGAAAAAACTGGTCACGAGGCGGGAGGAATTGACGAAAACAATCGCCCGGACGCAGGAAGAAGGCCGCACGGCGGACGAAGACGCCACCGTGGACCTGGCGGACAAGGCGGCCAACTCTTACACCAAGGAGTTTCTCTTTGGCATGACCAATACAGACCGCACGATCTTGAACATGATCGACGCGGCGCTCAAGCGCATCCAATCGGATGAGTACGGTGTTTGCGCGAACTGCCAGGAAGAACTGCAGCAAAAGCGCCTGGAAGCGGTGCCCTGGGCCAAGCACTGCCTGGCATGCCAGGAAAAAATGGAACAGGGCCTGCTGCAATAAATCGCGGCCATTAAAGGGCGGTGCGGCCCAACTCGCTGGAAAGTTACTGCACCGTACATTCTTCCTTTAATTAAATAGCCAAAGAGAATAAATTTCTGCCTGCGTGGCAGAAGGAAACTCAACCATCGAGAATACTCCGCTTCGACGGCGGAGTGTGCGCGAGTGGCCTCAGGCTGGCCGGCGCTGGCTCACAGGAGTCAGCGATGCGCTGGTGAGCGTTTTTTTTCCTGCAGGGTGTCGGATTTGCGACCGGCTGCTTACCGGCGCGTCCCGCGTGCCCATTTGCGGAGAATGTCTTTCTTCATTCGTCCGGGTTTCGGAAATCGCATGCGAGACTTGTGGGAGGCCTCTTCCCGGACTGGCTCAGAAACCGGGGCAGCCCCTCTTTGTCCAGCCTGCACAGACAAGCCGTACGCCGTCGACCGGGCCCGAAGCTTTGCTGTGTACGATGGCGCGCAGGTGGACGCGATTCTGCTGCTGAAATTTGAACAGATCGATCCACTTGGCGCATGGTTCGCAGAGCGGCTGGCGGAAGTTGTGCGCGGCGAAGCCAATGCCATGGCAGCGGACGTGGTGGTGCCAGTACCACTTCATCGCCAACGCGAGAAGGAGCGCGGGTACCACCAGGCAGCGCTGCTCTCCCGCCCCCTGGCAAAGCGGCTCCGCCTCCCGCACGAGTCCGTCCTGCTGATGCGCACGCGGGCCCGGCCGGACAAACGCATTCTCACTTTCGAGGAGAGGTGGGAGTCCGTACGTGGCGCTTTTGCCACACGTCCAGGCAGCCAAGTTGACAATCTACGCGTCTTACTGCTAGATGATGTATTGACCACTGGGGCGACTCTCGACGCATGCGCACGGGCGCTGCGCGACGCGGGGGCCAAATCTGTGCTCGGGCTTACCGTCGCCTGGGCCGTCAGAAACCGGATGCCCAACTCCAGCGAATAGTAAGATGACCCGAGGAAGCGCGATGGGCGCGAACCGGCACATGTCGGTGGATTCCCGGGGGCGCTACACCCCCGAAGCGGATGGTGCGGCTGTGTCCGGCGCCGAGGGTCCCGCAGGCAGTAGATCCCACAACTTGAGTTCGACTCGCCGGGCATCGTTAATGCAGGAGCCGGTGCTGGTCCTGAATGCCACCTACGAACCGATCAACGTGACCGCCGTGCGGCGTGCCATGGTGCTCATGCTGAAGGGCGTGGCGCAGGCGGAAGAGATGCACAACGCGGAAGTGCATTCTGCGGCCCAAGCGCACAAAGTTCCCTCGGTAATTCGCCTGCTCGCCTATCGGCACATTCCACAGCAGAGCCGGGCGCTTTCGCGCAAAAACATTTTGCTGCGCGACCGCAATACCTGTCAGTTCTGCGGCAGAGTTTTTCCCAGCTCGGAACTGACGCTGGATCACGTCGTTCCCCGCTCGCGCGGCGGACGTTCTTCCTGGGAAAACCTGGTGGCTTGTTGCTACCGCTGCAATAACGGCAAAGGCGATCGGACCCCGGAGGAGGCTGGCCTTAAATTGGCTCGACGCCCCCGCCCCTTCACCCTGCATACCTCGCGGCAGCTCATGCGGCTAATTGGACACCGGGATGAACGGTGGCGTAAGTATCTGTTTTACTGAGAGTTTCCCAGCTAAATCGATTTTTTGAAAAAATTTAGCCCGGGAAGAAACCTTTTTCGCCGGCGTACATCTAACTTATCAATACCACTTCGAGGACACACCCCGGGAGGCGGTTAGGGCAAGCCCCTAACCGCTTCTCTTCCTTTTAGCCGCGATTTTTCGCCACTAATGGTTTTCTACTATCTTTTTGTCCCGCCTTCCGGGAAGCTTCGCAAAGCTGCTTCTTCATCCGGAAATTCCGGGAACACCTGGTAGAGTTGCGTAATTTTTAGGACCTCTTCGATTCTTGAAGACAAGCCAATCACTTTCATCTGCCCGCTCTGCTTTACGACCGTAACGTACGCGCGCGCTAGCTCCCCAACTCCGGAGCTATCGAGATATTGCAAGCCACCGAGGTTCAGCACGATGTCCTTGCGGCCCTCTTTCAACAGTCTGGAAATGGAGTCGCGCAGCGCCTCCGTTTCGAGCGAGGTCAATCGTCCGGAAACATCCATAAGCACAACGGCGCCAGCCTCACGAATCTTGATGGAAAAACTTGAATCCGTCACGAATAACATCCTAACTGCTAGCCCGTATTTCTCACAATAAATAGAAAAAGGCTGTCACTTTAACAGCCTTGGAAAGACTCGCCTGCAGTTCGGCTGCGAATTCCACGGCTCGATTATAAAGGATACATCTTGCGGTCTATACTTTTCCAAAGGAACTAACCTGTGAGTAATTAGCGAGGTTCAGCGGCCCACAACGAGGCGCTGTACCAGCGGTTCCGGAAGCCGCGCCGCTCGCATGCGTTCCTGGACCGCGACAATATCGTAGGGCGCGCGCCAGAATTCAACGGTCTGGTGTTCAAGATCGGCGATCGCAAAAGCAGCGCGCGAATCACCATCTCGCGGCTGACCGATCGAACCCGGATTCAGGAGATAGCGCCGCGGATGCTCCACCCGCAGCGCCGCAAAAGATTCGCTGTTGCGCGGTCGAATCTGCAGGACTTCCAACTGCGAATCCTGGTAGGAGAAACCGCCCTGGTGATGCGTGTGTCCGAAGAATGTGACTTCCGCGGTGGAGTCCAGAAGTCCATCGAGCGCCTGCGCCGGCGTGAAAACGTATTCGTCCTCATCCTGAAACGCGCCATGAACAAGCACAATCCCTTCCGTGGCCAGCGGGCCCTGCGGCAACGCTGCCAGCCAGGACATGTGCTCCGGCTTGAGCTGCGCGCGCGTCCAATCCACGGCGGCTTTCGCTACGGGATTGAAATCGTCGGTTAGCATGACGCCAGTGACGGCCTTGTCGTGATTTCCGCGGATGGTCTTCGTGCCCATCTCGAGCAACCGCGCGGTTACTTCATTGGGATCGGGGCCGTACCCCACCACGTCGCCTAAACAAACGGAAAGATCCCATCGGCCGTTGGCGGCCTCCAGGACGGCGTCGAGTGCTGTTACGTTTGCGTGAAGGTCGCTAAGAACTAAAATCCGCATCCCTTGGTGTCCAGAAAATGACCTTGAGTATAGATGAACACGGGAAGCGATGCACGATTCAATGCATGACTGCTAATTAGAGAGGGCGACCGGGATGGGGGGGAAAGGTAACACAACTAATGCATGCATTTAGGAGAAATTTAGAACACCCTGCGAGAGAAGCACGCTTCTACTAACAGAATGTGCTGAATTCGCATCAAAGCCTGGGTTCGGATCTTCAAAATTTCATGCTTGCTGGCGAAACATTCGGCTGGTGTGATTCGTCTATACAGGTGCAGCTGGTATGGCAGTTGTTCCAGGCCAGATTTGAAAAACCCCGCGGTGGCAGCCGCGGGGCTATGACACGCAGTCTTTCCGGCCGTTAGTCCAGGAAGAAGAGGTGTCTTCCGGGCGAGAATACTTGCCCGCAGCGCGCGTGTCAACTCCATCTAGCCAACGGCACCCTGTTGTGCGGCTGACTCGATCCTCGAAAGGAATTTGACACGCATGAAAACCAATTCGTTTTTCCGCACGCTCGCTTTGCTGGCTGCTATCGCTATCGCCGTACCGGCCTTTGCAAAACCCTTCGCCAAGAACATCAACATTGCGCAGAACGCGAAACTCGGCAAGTCCGAGCTGCAGGCCGGCGAGTACCGCTTGCAGATCGAAGGAAACAAGGCAACCATCCAGAAGGGCAAGCAGGTTGTTGCCGAGTCCGAAGGCCGCTGGGAAGATCGCAGCACCAAGGCATCTTATGACTCTTTGCTGATCAGCGAGAATGGGCAGGTGAAGGAAGTCCGCTTTGCCGGCCAGACCCGTGTTTTTGTTTTCAGCGAATAGTCCAGGAGATTCCGTGACTCCTTTCCCAGGGACGAGAGGGAGGCTGCACTCTGCTGCGGCCTCCCTGCTTGTCTGTACCTTGTTTGGCGTTCGAATCGGCAAAACGCAAACGTAAGAGCAATTGGGATTCTTTGCGTCCTCGCGATAGATGCACCCGGCTATTCCGCAACCACTAAGGATTTTCTTCCTCGAACTAATCCCTTCACATACCCGTCAACGAATAAACATGCAATCGCCGTAGCTATAAAACCGGTAGCCCGCCTCGACGGCATGCGCGTAAGCTGCCAGCACATATTCGCGGCCGGCAAAAGCGCACACCAGCCCGAGCAGCGTGGATCGCGGCAAATGAAAATTCGTGAGCAGCCCTTCCACGACTCGAAAGTTGAAGCCTGGAACGATGAACAGGCGCGCTTCAGCCGCACCGGAAAGCACGAGATTCGCGGAACCCGCGTCTGCCGCGCGCTGCGCGGCATCTTCCAGAGCTCGCACCACGGTTGTGCCAATGGCCAGAATGGGTCGTCCGTCAGTGTGCGCAGACTCGATGCGCTCGGCGGTTGCGGCGGGAATCTCATACTTTTCGGAATGCATCACGTGGCCTTCAAGCGTTTCACTGTGAATCGGTTGAAATGTTCCGAGTCCCACGTTCAGCGTCAGTTCGCAAGTCTCCACACCGCGGGCACGAAGTTTCTCCAGAATTTCATGTGAAAAATGCAACCCCGCCGTCGGCGCCGCAATCGCTCCAGGCCGCTCGGCAAACACCGTCTGGTAGCGTTCGCGGTCTGCAGTTTCATCCGCGCGGTCGATGTACGGTGGAAGCGGCACGTGACCCAGCCGTTCGAAGTGTTGGTTTATGCTCAGCTCGTTGTGTGAGACAAATCGGATTGTTCGCACGCCGAGTTCGCCTCTTGCCAGGACCTCACCTTCAAGTTCTCCGTCCCCGAAGAATATGCGCTCCCCAACGTGCATCTTCCGTCCGGGGCGGACCAGCGCCTCCCATGTGACTGGATCGAGTTGGCGCGTAAGAAAAATCTCGACCTTCCCGGTCAGATGTTCCGAGCGCGTGGAACGAGACGACGGCTGCGAATGAACTCCCGCCCTCCTCCCAAACAAGCGCGCGGGAATGACGCGCGTGTTGTTCAGCACCAGGAGTTCATCTCCGCGGAGTAAATCAGGAAGCTCCTCAAACTTTTGGTCCGAGAATTCGCCGCTGGACCGTTCGAGAAGGAGAAGTCGCGAGGCGTCGCGCCGGTCCAGCGGTCTTTGCGCGATTCGAACAGCCGGGAGGTGATAGTCGAGTTCGTCCAATCGCATGAAATTGAGAGTCTAGCAGCAATCCCATTAACACCAAGAAAGTAAACGAGAAATCCCCAAAAACGGACACTCAGGTGTTGCTGGATGGCTGAAACATGTTGAACAGTGGAATCCTGAACGTGTACTTAACATTTGTATTTTCAGAACGTTAAATAAATTGATTAGACCTTGAATTTGTACTTGACACTAATACGCTCATGTTTTATTATGCTTGTGCAGTCACTAATGGAGGTGAACGCACATGAGAATTCTTACCCGTTGGGAACCCGCTCGCGGCTTAACCACTTTGCAAGACCAGGTGAACCGTCTATTCAATGACTCTTTTCGGCGTACGGACGAGGAAGCCAGCCTCAGCGCTTGGGCTCCAGCCGTAGACGTGTACGAGACCGAGCACGAGCTGGTGGTGAAGGCCGATCTCCCGGAAGCCGATCCCAAGGATCTGGACATTCGTGTGGAGAACAACATCCTCACGATTAGCGGTGAACGCAAGTTCGAGAAGAAGGTGAACGAAGAGAACTACCTGCGCGTCGAGCGCTCCTATGGTTCCTTCGCCCGCAGCTTCACGCTGGCCAACACCGTCAATCCGGAAGCCATCAAGGCGGACTACCAGAACGGTGTCCTCACCCTGAGCATCCCGAAGCGCGAGGAAGCCAAGCCCAAGCAGATCAAGGTCAACGTCGGGACTCCCACGATGGCCGCTGCCGCCGGCAAGTAATTTGTGGAGAAAGCCGGATTGCAGCAGTAGATTAGGGGGCTGGCGAAAGGTGCCGGCCCTTTTTTCTAAGCTGGCACAGGAATTGGGGCAGTATGTTGCGATTTGAAAAAATGACCGTCAAGGCCCAGGAAGCGGTGCAAAGCGCACAGGAAGTCGCCGCGCGGCACGAAAATCAACAGGTCGAGCCGATTCATTTGCTTGCAGGCCTCGCGGCGCAAGCCGACGGCGTGGTGCCGCCGCTTCTTGCACGGTTGGGCATTCGAAACGAGGTGCTGACGCAGGAGATTGAGCGCGAGATCGGGCGGTTGCCAAAAGTCCAGGGTTTTGGACAACAGCATCTGGGCAAAGCCTTGAACGAAGTGCTTGAGCGCGCGTTTAAAGAGGCGGACAAATTCAAGGACGAGTATGTCTCCACCGAGCATTTGTTTCTGGCGATCGCGGGACAGGATCGCGATCCCGCCGGGCAGCTCCTGAAACGTCAGGGCGCTTCACACGAAGCGATTCTGCAGGCCTTAACAGGTGTGCGCGGAACGCAGCGCGTCACTTCTCAGAATCCCGAAGCCACCTACGAGGCGCTGGAAAAATATTCGCGCGACCTCACGGAACTCGCGCGCCGTTCGAAACTTGATCCGGTTATTGGCCGCGACGAGGAAATTCGGCGCGTGATGCAGATTCTCGCGCGGCGCACGAAAAACAACCCCGTACTGATCGGCGAGCCTGGCGTAGGGAAGACCGCGATTGTGGAAGGCCTGGCCCAGCGCATCGTTTCCGGCGACGTCCCGGACGTGCTGAAGACCAAGCGCATTGTGGCCTTGGACCTGGCCGCCCTGGTTGCTGGTGCGAAGTATCGTGGCGAATTCGAAGACCGGCTGAAAGCCCTTCTAAAAGAAATTACTCAAGCCGAAGGGCAAATCATCCTGTTCATCGATGAGCTGCACACTCTGGTGGGCGCAGGAGCCGCGGAAGGCGCGATGGACGCTTCCAATATGCTCAAGCCGGCGCTGGCTCGCGGAGAGCTGCGCGCCATCGGCGCCACCACACTGAATGAATACAAGAAACACATCGAGAAAGATCCCGCACTGGAGCGCAGATTTCAACCGGTGCTCGTCAGCGAGCCGACTGTCGAGGACACCATCGCGATTCTGCGCGGCTTGAAGGAGCGCTACGAAGTCCATCACGGCGTTCGAATCAAGGATGCGGCCATCCTCGCCGCGGCGACGCTTTCTCATCGTTACATCTCCGATCGTTTCCTTCCCGACAAAGCCATCGACCTGATCGACGAAGCCGCGGCGAGCCTGCGGATGCAGATCGATTCCCTTCCTGTCGAAATCGATGAGATCGAACGGCGCATCATGCAATTGGAAATCGAGCGTCAGTCGCTCTTGAAAGAAAAAGATGCTCATTCAAAAGAGCGGCGCAAGCAGATCGAGAAGGAATTGGCGTCGCTGAAAGAGGATTCGAGTGCGCGCAAAGCGCGCTGGCAGACCGAAAAGGAAGCGATCGACAAAATCCACAAGCTGAAAGAACAGATCGAGCAATTGAAGGCGGAAGAACAAAAGTACGAGCGCGCCGGCGAACTCGCGAAAGTAGCCGAGATCCGCTATGGCAAAATCGCCGCCGCGGAGCGCGAGCTAAAGCAAGCAGAGGAACAATTTGCTTCGGTGCAGAAAAACTCTCCCATGCTCAAGGAAGAGGTCGACGAAGAAGACATCGCCACACTTGTGAGCAAGTGGACAGGAATTCCTGCCGGACGCCTCATGGAAGGCGAAGCGCAGAAGCTCGTGCGCATGGAAGAGCGCCTGCGCCAGCGCGTCGTCGGTCAGGATGACGCCCTGGCGCGGGTAGCCAACGCTGTCCGGCGCAGCCGAGCAGGACTCTCTGATCCCAAACGGCCGATCGGTTCGTTCATCTTCCTGGGGCCGACAGGCGTCGGGAAAACCGAACTGGCGCGCGCGCTGGCGGAGTTTCTATTCGACGACGAAAAGCTGATGATTCGCATCGACATGAGCGAGTACATGGAGAAGCATACCGTGTCGCGGCTCATCGGCGCGCCTCCGGGCTATGTGGGCTACGAAGAAGGTGGCCAGCTCACAGAGCAGGTTCGCCGTCATCCGTACTCGGTGATCTTGTTCGACGAAATCGAAAAAGCGCACCCGGATGTTTTCAACGTTTTGTTGCAAATTCTGGAGGACGGCCGCCTTACAGACGGCCAAGGACGCACCGTGGATTTTCGCAATACTGTCCTGGTGATGACCAGCAACGTAGGATCAACGGCCATCTTCGAATTGTCGAGCAAAGATCCCGAGCTGGCGCGAAAGGAAGCCATGGAAGCCTTGCGCGCTTCGTTCCGGCCGGAGTTCATCAATCGCATAGACGAAATTGTGATTTTCAATCCGCTTGGCAAAGAACAGTTGAAGGGCATCGTCGGGCTGTTACTGAAGAACGTAGAGAAGCTGCTCGCGGAGCGGCAGATCACCCTGGAGCTGACGCCGGCAGCAAGCGATCTCTTGCTGGCCGAAGGTTTTGATCCCGCCTACGGGGCGCGGCCGCTGCGCAGGACGATTCAACGCTTGATTCAGGATCCCTTGGCAATGCAGATCCTGCAGAGCACGATATTGCCGGGCGACCACGTGCGTGTGGACCGCGATGCGCAGAAAGAGGCCATGCGCTTCGAACGCGTGCCGGCAAAGAAACCAGCGACTGCCGCGGGAATCTAATATCGCGCGGGAGATGGATCGTTTGCTTGCAGACTTTCCATTCTCGTTCGAACTGGAGACGCCAAGGCATTTCTTACGGATGGATGGGATGAGACGGACATGAAAATTCTACGAACGGGTGCGCTTTTGATCCTGCTCAGCGTGCTTCTGGTAGTTGTGGGCGGCGCGCTCGGTGGGCCGAACGGCTTGAAAATAGCTCTTGCCTTCGCCGTGTTGATGAATGGAATCTCGTATTTTTTCTCGGACAAGATTGCCCTCGCTTCCAGCGGAGCTCGGCCCGTTACGCGAGAACAATTGCCGCGGCTCTACGCGGTGATGGAGCGTCTCGCCGCGAAAGCCAACCTTCCCGTCCCAAAACTCTACGAGATTCCGGAACCGGCCCCGAACGCGTTCGCCACCGGCCGCAATCCACAACATGCTTCGGTGGCGGTAACACAAGGCTTGCTCGAGCTGATGAACGACGATGAACTGGAAGGTGTGATTGCCCACGAGCTTTCTCACGTTCGAAACTACGACATCCTCGTAACTTCGATCGCAGCGACGATGGCCGGTGCGATTACCTATTTGGCCAGCATGGCCCGCTGGGGAATGCTCCTGGGAGGATATGGAAGGGACCGCGATGAAGACCGCGGAGGCGGCGGAATTGCCGCCATCCTGATGATGATCCTCGGGCCGTTCGCCGCGCTGATGTTGCAACTCTTTCTTTCCAGAACGCGCGAATATTCTGCCGATCAAACCGGGGCACAAATGGTTGGTCAACCCTATGGCCTGATCAGCGCGCTCCAGAAACTCGGCGCCTACAACCAAAGAATCCCGACGACTTCGCTCTCGCCCTCGATTTCGGCCCTGTGCATCGTGAAGCCGCTCTTCGGCGGCGGCACGTTCTCCTCGCTCTTCAGCACACATCCGCCGTTGGAAGACCGCATTGCCGCGTTACGGGAAATGACCATTACCCCGCAGCGATAGGGCTCTTCTGCCGAAATTCTGCATATTTCAGACCATGGCCGTGTAATCTTTTCGAAGATTTACACCTTGGAAGAACAGGCTAACCTCGAAGCCGTTCTTAAATATCTGATTTAAAAACAGTTAAATGTTTAAGCGAGAAAAGCTCAGTTTGGTGTAGGAAGTGCATCACCCAAGCCGGCTAATTCTGTCGGTGTCGAGCACCAGGGGACGGGGGCTATGAGCTGTCGAGACACTATTCATCTGATTTGCTGGTACTTAGAGGGTCGCCTGTCGGAAAGCGTGGGGACCGAGATTAAACATCATCTCGAAGGCTGCTCCGATTGCCACCTCGTTTTTGACGCCGCGATAAACACTCTGGACCGCTACTTCTCCACTGATCGCCCCGTCGGGGCCGCAATTACTCCTCGCGCCGCCTAGTTTCAGCATCCTCCAACTTACTGAAAAAATTAAAGTTTACGGATGTACTCTGGATTCAAACATGGTTCTCCCCGCTGCTCTTATGCCCCAAATCAAGGCTACCTGCCGACCCAGTCCCAATTCAGCAAAATTTACGTTTGCGGAAAAGACCGCGTAATCTTTACTGGTACTAGTACCTATAGAATCACCTGTCGCCCACCCCTGAACTCTTGCTATCTCACTGACTATAAATGCTTTATAGCGGCAATGATGGCCCTCACTTCTTTTGGCGCGGTGCTTGCACTTTCCCTTGGCATCAGGCGAAAGCCAAAAGGAGATCGAAGTTTATGAGCGACTTTCAAGATTCGTCCAACACCGGCACACCCCGTTGGGTTGGACTTGCAGTGGCCTTGTTGGGCGGCATCTCTCTGCTGGGCCTGGGCGTTGGCTGGAGCGCACTCAATCAGGCCAAGAGCACCGAGCAGACCACGCAAGCCACGCTCAAGCAATCCAACGATGCTTTGACCCAGCGGCTGGCGAAAGAAGACGAAATCAATCAGCAATTGCAGAGCGACCTGAAGGTAGTCACGGACAAGCTGAACGTGACGCACGCGGATTTGCTCAAGGCGCGCAATCAGAACAAGACCGCCACCGTTGCGGTCGATCAGAAGGTCAACAATCTCGCGACATCCGTGAAGGCTGAACTCGCCACCAAGGCGAGTACCGATGACATCAACAAGATCAACGGCGACGTAAACGGCGTAAAAGGCGATCTGGACGCGACCAAGAACAGCATTCAGATGGCGCGTAGCGAAATGGGCACGCTCATCGCTCGCAATCACGATGAAATCGACCAGCTCCGGCGTATGGGACAGCGCGACTACTTTGAATTCACCGTGCAGCGCAAGGGCGGCGCCACAAAGGTCGGCAGCATCCAGATCGAGTTGAAGGACACCAACACCAAGAAGAACCGCTACACCATCAACGTGCTGGCGGATGACAACAACTTCGAAAAGAAGGATCGTTCCGTGAACGAGCCGATTTTCTTCTACACAGGCGGCACCCGCGCGGCGCTTGAACTGGTGGTCAACAAAGTCACCAAGTCAACGGCCACGGGCTACCTGAGCGTACCCAAGGCGGCAGGCGCCACATCGGCGAGCACGGCGACCTCCGGTCAGCAGTAAGACAGTTCCTCAAGAGCTGGTTTTGTCTCTTTGAGAGCGCACCAGGAGAGGGAGGATTCCAGAGGATCCTCCCTCTTTTGTTTTTGCTCATCCAGGAATAAGACCCCGCCGTAGTAGGTTTTAGGAAGTGTCTGGACACCAGGCTCCCGCTGTGCCAAGCTACTGGGCGGCCCGGCGGATTCAAAAACCGCAGTGATTTCGGGAGGGGGAATTATGAAAGTACGATTTGCAGTGGCAGTTGCAGCGACGCTTTTCGCGGGGGCACTTGCGATGGCGGCGGATGGTTCATGGACCGGCTATATTTCGGACAGCCAATGCGGTGTAAAGGGCGCGAATGACAAGGCCGGCGAGTGCACCACCAAGTGCGTCAAGGAACACGGCGCCAAGTACGTGTTCGTCAACGACGCCGACAAGAAAGTCTACGTGGTTGATGCTCAGGACAAGGTGGCGGCGCATGCCGGCCATCACGTAACCGTAAAAGGCTCCGTGGATGGCGACACGCTCAAGCTCACCAGCATTGACATGGCCGCAGCCAAAAGCATGTAAGAGCTGTTCACGAATTATCTATTTCGGACGGGCGGGGCTTCGGCTCCGCCCGTTTTGTTTTGTGCCGCGAACTATTTCCGCTACGATGTTGTGCTGCCATGTCCACTATTCTCATTCATGCCGCCCGCGCGCTCACTCCATCCACGGAAATCAACGACGCTGGCATTCTGATTCGCGAAGACGTGATCGAAGCCGTCGGGCCGCGCTCAGCGATGACCCTGCCTGCGGGAGCCCAGGAAATTCGCGCGACCGACAAGGTCGCCGTGCCTGGCTTTCTGGACCTGCACATCCACGGCGCCGGTGGCCGCGACGTCATGGAGGGAAACAACGACGCTTTGCGCGCCGTCACCCGCAAGGTTTCGGAATACGGTACTACGTCCATCGTCGCCACTACGGTAACGGCCAGCACGGACGAAACCCTCCGTGCCGTGGAAGGAATCGCCGGCTATATCGCGCACCAGCACGACTCGGTTGAACCACGCGCGGAGATCCTCGGTATTCATTTTGAAGGGCCCTTCATCAGCAAGTTGCGTCGTGGAGTTCATCCTTCCGAATGGATTCAGCTTCCATCCTCGGACACTCTGCAACGGTTCCTCAAGGCCGCCGCCGGGAATGCACGGATCCTGACCATCGCCCCGGAATTGCTCGGGGCTGCGCCTTGCATTGACGCCGCCGTGGAAGCCGGCTTGGTCGTCTCGATCGGCCACACCGACGCTACCTATGAACAAGCTCGCGCCGCCATGGCCCGGGGAGCGCACAGCGCCACACACGTCTACAACGCGATGCGTCCCTTTACCCACCGCGATCCCGGCGTCATCGGCGCCGTGCTCACTTCGGATATCAATGCGGAACTAATTGCCGACGGCGTCCACGTTGAAGAAGCCGCTATGAAATTGCTGCTTCTGGCCAAAGGCGCAGCGCATGTCACCCTCGTCAGTGACGGTCTCTCCGCCACCGGCATGCCCGACGGAAAATACATGCTTGGCGGATTCGAAGTGACCGTCAGCGGCGGTGTCTGCCGGAATGCCGAAGGAACTCTTGCTGGCAGCACGCTGACGCTAGACCGCGCGTTACGAAATATCGTCGCCCTAGGCATACCGCTGCCGGACGTCGTACGCATGCTGACCCTGAATCCGGCATCACTGTTGGGAATTGAATTCAAGAAGGGTTCGTTACGCGCAGGCGCTGATGCCGACATCCTGCTGCTCGATGAAGGATTGCATGTAACCAACGTGTGGGCCCGCGGCGTAGCACGGAATTAGGAATCGAAGAGGTCAGGCGGGTTTACGGATTTAGCGGAATCTTGAGTTCCTCGGCAAGCTGTTCCGCATCGAAAGGACTGCACGAAAAAAACCGGCCCCCGACATTAAACGTCGGCACTACGCGCTTGCCGTCATTTGCTTTGATGACAATCTCTTCCCCGGCCGGATCTTGTTCGATATTCACTTCCTGAAATTGCACCCCGCGTTCCTTCAGAAACGATTTTGCGCGCCGGCAATCGGGACACCAGGTGGTGCTGTAGACGGTAATGGGTTCCATGTTCTTGTCCTGCCACATTAGATGCGCCCGGACGCGGTTGGTCGCAAAGCGTATTCCATGTGAGCTGTAAGCGTAATCAGCGGGAATCAACGGGAACGCCACGATACTTGCGGGCAACCTGGATGCGAATCAACGCGCGCTGCAGCGCGACGGTGACGCGGTCCCAATCGATATTCGTATCTCCAGAGGCCAGGCGCTTTTCGGCGCGCGCTTTGGCAGCCTCCGCGCGGGCGATATCAATGTCCGCGGCAAATTCGGCCGTCTCTGCGAGAACGGTGACACGATCCGGCAACACCTCGGCAAAACCGCGAATGATCGCCAGATGCACCGACTCCTTGCCGCTCGAGTCATGATAGCTCAGCTCTCCGATGCCCAGTTCGGTGATCAGCGGCGCGTGCCCCGGCAAAACCCCCAGGTAGCCGTCGGCGCCGGGAAGCTGCACTTCCTTCGTGCGCTGGCGAAGCAGTTGCTTCTCCGGCGTGACCACCACGAGCTCGATGAATTCAGGAAGCATTCTTCTTCTACGCGCTCGCCTTCATCTTCTCGGCCTTCTCGAGCGCTTCCTCGATCGTGCCCACCATGTAAAACGCCTGCTCCGGGATATCGTCGTACTTGCCTTCCACGATTTCCTTGAAACTGCGGACTGTGTCTTCGATCTTGACGTACTTGCCTTCGAGACCGGTGAACTGCGCGGCCACGAACATCGGCTGTGAAAGGAACTTTTCGATCTTGCGCGCGCGCGCCACTGTGCGCTTGTCCTCATCGGAAAGTTCTTCAATGCCGAGAATCGCGATGATGTCCTGCAGCTCCTTGTAGCGCTGCAGAATCCCTTTGACTCCGCGCGCCACCGCGTAATGTTCCGCGCCCACAATGCGCGGATCGAGAATGCGCGACGAGCTGGCCAGCGGATCAACCGCCGGATAAATACCGCGCTCTACGATTTGCCGGCTCAAGTTGGTGGTGGCATCCAGGTGCGCGAACGTCGCCGCGGGCGCCGGATCGGTGTAGTCATCAGCGGGCACATAAATCGCCTGCACCGAAGTGATCGAACCGGATTTCGTCGAAGTGATGCGCTCCTGCAATTCACCGATTTCCGTGTTGAGGTTCGGCTGATAACCCACGGCGGAAGGCATGCGCCCGAGGAGCGCGGAAACTTCCGAACCCGCCTGAACGAAACGGAAAATATTGTCGATGAACAGCAGCACGTCGAGATGCTCTTCATCACGGAAATATTCCGCGACCGTCAAGCCGGTGAGGCCAACGCGCAAACGCGACCCAGGCGGCTCCGTCATCTGCCCATAAATCAATGCCGCACGCGACTTCTCCGAATTGCCCGGTACGATGACGCCGCCTTCGGACATTTCCAGCCACAAGTCATTGCCCTCGCGCGTGCGTTCGCCGACGCCCGCGAAAACGGAAACGCCGCCGTGCTTCATGGCTACGTTGTGAATCAGCTCCATGATGAGCACGGTCTTGCCGACACCCGCACCGCCGAACAAACCAATCTTTCCGCCCTTGAGGTACGGCTCGATAAGGTCGACGACTTTGATTCCCGTCTCAAACATTTCCAGAGTTGTCGATTGATCCTCGAGCGTCGGGGCAGGCCGGTGAATCGGATAGTGCGTGTTGCTGACGATGGGCCCGAGTTGATCCACGGGTTTCCCCAGTACGTTCATCACGCGGCCCAGCGTTGCCCGGCCCACAGGAACTTCAATGCCCTTGCCGAGGTCTTGCGCCTTCATCCCGCGAACCATGCCTTCTACTGGTTCCATCGCGATGGCACGCACACGCCCTTCCCCCAGGTGCTGCTGCACTTCGGCGGTCACGTCGAGGGGCTCGGGAACCTTGTAGCCTTCGCTCGTGATGCGAACGGCGTTGTAGATCGCGGGCAGATGCCCGGCCTCAAATTGAATGTCGAGCACCGGTCCGATTACCTGCACTACGTGTCCGACGCCTGCGTGTTTCTCTGCCATGCTGTCTCCTAAGCGGTGGAAGATGCGCCGCTCACAATTTCGATAATCTCTTTTGTAATGGCTGCCTGCCGCACTTTGTTCATGTGCAGCGTGAGCGCTTCAATGACGTCCCCTGCGTTTTTCGTCGCCGATTCCATCGCCGTCATGCGCGCGCCATGCTCCGCGGCAGAAGATTCCAGCATCGCGCGCAGAACTTGCGTCTCGATGTAACGTGGCAGCAATTTGTCGAGCAACTGCTCTTCCGGCTGCTCGTAAATGTAATCAACCTGCGAGGAAGCATCGCCGGAGGTCCCTCCTTCGCCTTCGCGCACCGCTTCCACGGGGAGCAACTTCTCAACGACAAGATTTGCCGTCATGACCGTCTTGAATTCGCTGAAGATGATATAGACGGAATCGATCTCTTCCTTGGCGTAAAGATCCGTCACCAGCGTAGAGATGTCCCGAGCCGTGGCGAACTCCACCTTCGCAAGGACGTTGATGTATTCGCTGATGAGGTTGAAGCCTGCCTTCTTCAGTGAGTCGCGCCCCTTCTTCCCAACCGCAATAACCGAGAGTTTCTTGCCTTTGTGTCCCCGGAAGAATTCGTTAGCCTTGCGCAGAATGTTGGTATTGAAAGCGCCTGCCAGTCCGCGCTCGCCCGTTAGCACAATGGCCAGAATTCTTTCTTCCGGCCGTGAAGCCAGAAGCGGATGCTGCGGTTCCGCAATGCGTGACATTGTAGAGCGGAGAACGCGCGCGAGCTCCCGCGCATACGGCCGCGCCGCGAGTGCCGCCTCCTGCGCGCGCCGCAGCCGGGCCGCCGCGACGAACTTCATCGCGCGGGTAATCTGCTGGGTGCTCTTCACCGAGCGGATGCGGCGCCGGAAATCAAGAAGTGTGGGCATTGTTGATCGTTACGCGCTTGCTCCTACTTCGCAGCTGCGGCCACCGCTGCGGTAAAGCGCTCCTTAAACGCATCCAGTGCGGTCTTGATATCCGCTTTGATTGCGTCGTCGAGCGCCTTCTTTGTTGCGATGTTCTTCAGGATCGAAGGATAGTTGGTCTCCGCGAACTGCAGAAACTCGCGTTCGAACCGTCGAATCTCGGCAACCGGAACCGTATCCAGCGCTCCGCTCGTCGCGGCGTAAAGAATCAGCACCTGCTTTTCCACCGCCAGCGGCACGTATTGATCCTGCTTCAAAACTTCCGTCAAACGCTGGCCGCGTGCCAACTGCCCCTGCGTGACTTTGTCCAACTGGTCCGCGCCGAACTGCGCGAAAGCGGCCAGCTCGCGGTACTGCGCCATGTCCAACCGAAGCGAACCCGCCACCTGGCGCATGGCCTTGATCTGCGCGTTGCCGCCGACGCGGCTGACCGAAATTCCCACGTTGATGGCCGGGCGAATGCCGCCGTTAAACAGGTCCGCTTCCAGATAAATTTGTCCGTCGGTGATCGAAATCACGTTCGTCGGAATATACGCAGAAACGTCGCCCGCCTGCGTTTCAATCACCGGCAGTGAAGTCAGCGAACCGCCGCCCAGCTTGTCGTTCAATTTGGCAGCGCGCTCCAGCAAGCGCGAGTGAAGATAAAACACGTCGCCGGGAAACGCTTCGCGACCTGGTGGACGGCGCAACAATAATGAAATTTCGCGGTAAGCCTGCGCGTGTTTCGAAAGGTCGTCATAAAACGTAATGGCGTGCCGCTGGGTGTCCCGGAAATATTCGCCCATGGCGCATGCGGCATACGGCGCGATGTATTGCAGCGAAGCCGGCTCCGCAGCCGAAGACGCGATGATGATGGTGTACTCCATCGCGCCCGCGTCCGTAAGCGTCTTCACCACCTGCGCGATCGTTGAGCGTTTCTGCCCGATCGCGCAGTAAATACAAATAACGTCGCCGCCCTTTTGATTGATGATGGTGTCGAGAATGACGGCGGTCTTTCCGGTCTGGCGGTCGCCGATAATCAGTTCGCGCTGCCCCCGCCCGATGGGGATCATGGCGTCAATCGCTTTGATGCCCGTCTGCAGTGGTTCGCGCACCGGCTGCCGATCCAGCACGCCGGGAGCGATGCGCTCCAGCGCATTGCGCTGCTTCCCGACGATCGGTCCCTTGCCGTCCACTGGTTCGCCGAGCGGATTCATCACGCGACCGATGAGCCCTTCTCCCACTGGCACCGACATGATCGTGTTCGTGCGCTTGACGACATCGCCTTCTTTCAATTCCTGCGATTCGCCGAGGAGCACCACGCCCACTTCTTCCTCTTCCAGGTTGAGCGCAATACCGTACACGTTGTGCGGAAAAGCCAGCATCTCGCCGGCCATGACCTTCTCAAGCCCATGAACGCGCGCAATTCCGTCGCCTACGCTGATGATTGCGCCGACTTCGTCGACCGAAACGGTCTGCTCGTAGTTCTCGATCTGCTCGCGCAGGATCTTGCTGATTTCATGTGCCTTGATATTCGCCATGCCTGCTCCGTCGTTTCCGTTTCGGTTTGTGAGGCCCTCTACTCCGCCGCCAGCCACGCGCGCATTTCATTCAACCGGTTGCGCAACGAACCGTCGTAAATCGTGTCCCCAATGCGCACGACCGCTCCGCCCAGCAGCGTCGCATCGAGCGAATACTTTGGCTCGATCTTCATCCCTGTAAGCTTTGCCAGCGTCGCCGAAAACTCTTCCTTCTGCGCCGCGCTCAATTCCACCGCCGAAGAAATCTCTGCCTCCGCAATACCCTGCCGCTGCCGGAGCACCTCCTGAAACGTCGCGATGATTTCCGGCAGAAGCTGCGTGCGACGGCTGTCCGCAATGATGAAAAGGAAATTGCGGATAATTTTGTTCGCGCCCAATCGCGCGACGATTTTTTCGATCACCGCATGCTTCTGTTCCTGCATAACCGCCGGACTTGCAAGAAAAGTCCGCAGCTCCGAGGATGCAGCGTACGCTGCGCCAAATTCGCCAAGCTGCTTGGCCGTCGGCTCGGCAGCCCCTTGCGCGAGCGCGACGTCCGCAAGAGCGTTTGCGTACTGCAGGCTCGCGGACTTCAATTCGGCCTCCCTGCCAGGCTTTTCACGAAATTGCTGATCAGCGCTTCCTGCGCCTGCGGATTCAGCTGCTTCGCCAGCAGCGATTCCGCGCCATCCACCGCCAGGTTCGCGGCCAGCGCTTTCAAGGCCAGGCGCGCCGCGCGTTCCGCGGCTTCGATTTCCGCTTTTGCGGCGGCGGCAATCTTCTGCGCGTCGGTTAGCGTGGCCGCTCGCAACCGCGCCACTTCCGCGGCGGATTCACGCTCGGCAAAAGCGCGAAGCTCGGCCACTTCCTTCTGCAGATTCGCGAGCTTCGTTTCCGCCTCGCGCAGTTGCGCGTCGGCGGCAGTCTTCGCAGCGGTCGCTTTCGTAATCGCTGAGCTGATGGCCGCGGCGCGTCCGCTGAAAAATCCAGGAGCCTTCTTCAAACACAGCCACAAAATAAATCCCGCCACGATGGCGAAGTTGATCCACTTGAAAATCTCCGTCGCGCTCTCCACTGCTGGATTGCCGCCACCTTCTTCGACGGCATGCACGTTCATCGCAGCAAAGAGCAACACAAATAGCGCGCTCGCGGCAAAAAGAAAACGGCGATTTCGCGTCATCGAGCCTCTCTCACGGGAGCACCGGGACGCGAAGGATTTTGCAACACGCGCTGCGCAATTTCCGCAGCCAGCGAACCGACGGTG
>Ga0210405_10001315_pt1 | contig 28626 bp, 25 predicted proteins | sample IncBWH11MmetaG_FD_155492 | JGI IMG/M metagenome (GOLD analysis project Ga0210405, IMG submission 155492) | Forest soil microbial communities from Barre Woods Harvard Forest LTER site, Petersham, Massachusetts, United States - Inc-BW-H-11-M | ecosystem: Environmental > Terrestrial > Soil >...
GCTGCGATGTGGTTTCGCTGTACCACGGCGGAGTCTACGATCTCTACCGCTACAAACGCTACAACGACGTGCGCCTGGTGTTTGCCCCGGAGTTTTCGGTCGCGCAATTCGGCGGCGACCCCGACAACTTTAATTTTCCGCGCTTCGATTTCGACATCGGACTGGTGCGAGCCTATGAGGGAGACAAACCTGTAGCCAGCCGCGATTATCTGCACTGGAGCGCGAACGGAACCAAAGACGGCGATCTGGTTTTCGTCTCCGGGAACCCGGGCGGCACCTTCCGTGAATTGACCACCGCGCAGCTGGCCTTCGAGCGCGACACGCTTTACCCCGTCAGGATCCCGGAAATGGCGGAGCGGCGCGGGCAATTGGAGGCGTTCGTGGCTCGCGGGCCAGGGCAGGCGCGCGAAGCCCATGACGCGTTATTTTTCCTGCAGAACGGTTTAAAGGTTTACTTCGGACGGCAACAGGCGCTGCTCGATCCGCAGTTCGTTGGCACCAAAATGCAGGAAGAGCAACGGCTGCTTGCAGCCACGGCAGCGGATCCAAAGCTGGCCTCTTATTCTTCCGCCTGGGACGATATCGCGAAAATTGAGCATCTGCGTGCGCAGCTCTATGTGCGCAACATGGCATTGACCAGCCGCGCTTTCCGGGCGGGTTTGCTGGGGGATGCGGTCACGCTGGTGCGTGCCGCGAACGAGCGCGCCAAGCCCAACCGTGAACGGCTACCCGAGTATTCGGACAAGGCACTGGTCAACGTGCAGCAGCAATTAACCGCAGCTGTCCCGGTTTACAAGGATCTGGAGGAGCTCGAACTCACATTGGTCCTGACGCTGATTCGGCGCGACCTGGGCGCCGACGACCCGTTCGTGCGCAAGATGCTGGGCAAGGAATCTCCCGAGCAACTGGCCTACCGGCTCGTAAACGGCACGCATTTGGAGGACGTAAAGGTTCGCGAACGGCTGTACAACGGCGGCCAAAGCGCAGTCGATTCCTCCGCCGATCCCATGATCCGCTTCGCGGCTTCGATTAACGACGACCTGTTGGCCGTACGAAAAGACTACGAGGCGCGCGTGGACGCTCCCACACTGTCCGCTGCCGAAAAGATTGCGAAAGCGCGCTTTGCGATTTACGGGACCAGTATCGATCCGGACGCAACTTTTACTCTGCGCATGACCTATGGCACGGTGAAAGGCTTCGAAGACGCCGAGGGCAAGTTCGTCGAGCCCTACACCAACATCGGAGGCCTGTTCAATCGCGCGACCGGAGCGCCGCCCTACGACCTGCCGGAAAGCTGGCTCAAGGCCAAAGCGTCTCTGAATCTGTCGGCACCCATGAATCTCTCCACCACCAACGACAGCACCGGCGGCAATTCCGGAAGCCCCGTCATCGACAAGGACGCCAACATTGTCGGCCTGCTCTTCGACGGCAACATTTTCTCCCTGGGCGGCAACTACGGCTACGACCCGGTGAAAAATCGCTCCATAGCCGTGGACAGCCGCGGTCTGCTGGAAGGCATGCGCAATGTCTATCACATCGATCGCATCGTTAACGAAATCGAAGCGGCGCGAGAGTAGGAAGCAACTCTGGCTGCGGCTTCGATTGAGAAACATCGCCTCTCTGACAATGTCAGCGGCGTCAAGCAGTTTTCGAGCGTACGGGGGGCATACATGGTGTCGAACCGCCGCGACAATCGAGTCAATTTTGCTGGTGGCCATCGCTCGCAAGCGTCTTGAGCTGGAAAAGAGTCTTTACCAAATTCTACAGATTTTCAGCATCACGAGTCTTGAAAAAGTGCCCATTTTAGAGGTGTTCGAAGCGTTCGACTCCCAATCGGAGTTACTCGATAACTTTAACCAGTTGATCCTATTCGATTTATAACCGGACACCAATGGTGTGAACTGTACGCCTCCGAAGAACAGACGCGAGAGCATTACGAGCGCGAGAGACGCGGCGCGTCGGCTTGCGGTCAGAGGCCATGAGCATTGAGGCGGCGGTTGCTAGGCATTATGGGTGATGCGCGTAAACGGCACGCTCAAACTGCTCGACAACAGAGTTTGCTGCATCATCGCTAAACGGCAGTATCTGCATCAAGATTACAGCGCAGGTTTTCGTCGTCGGGTCGATCCAGAAAAAGGTGTTGTAGATGCCGGCCCACGCTAGAGAACCGCTGGAGCGGCCGGCTTCGACCGGCTTGGAGTTAATTGCGAATCCCAGACCAAACTTGTCCAGCGAACCGGGGATGCGAATGGGGTCTTTGGCGAACTGCGGTACTAAACTCCTTAGCTCAGCGAGCGTCAAGACGCCAATCTGGTTGCGGCTCATCTCGTCAACCGTTTCGGGCCGCAGGATACGCGTATTGCCGAGTTTTCCCCCGCCGAGCATCATGCGCTCGAACTTTAGGTAATCGCTTGCTGTCGAATAAAGTCCGCCGCCACCACTGAAAAATCGCGCTGGTTTGAAAGGCTGCCGAGGTTGCTCCACACAACTGCCGTCGTCCTTGCGCTGATGAACCCCGACAACCCGCGCTTGCTTCTTTGGGGGGACATCGAAGAACGTGTCCGTCATGCCGAGCGGGTGAAAAATGTGCTGGCGAAAGTAGGCCTCCAGAGTTTGGCCGCTGAGTTTTTCCACTAACACACCGAGCCAGTCCGTACTGATTCCATACTCCCATCGCGTTCCAGGGTCAAACAGAAGAGGCGCTTTCAGAAACCCCTCGTCTCCTTGACGCACAGAGGAGAGCGCTCCGGTAGACATAAAGGCGTGCATCTGCGGATCGAAAGATTCGTAGACAAATCCCGATGTATGCGAAAGCAACTGCCGGATGGTGGGAGCTGTTGTAGGAGGTCTGAATTTTGCTTTACCCGCGCTGACATCGAATTCCTCGAGTACTTGAACCCTGGAAAGCTCCGGGAGGTAGGTCGCAGCCGGTTCATCCAGTTTCACGCGTCCGCTCTCGACGAGCTGCATGATGGCCACGGACGTAATCGGTTTGGTCATTGAAGCTATGCGGAAAATCGAATCCACGGTCATCGGGATATTCTGAATGGTGTTCCGTTCTCCGAACGCACCTTGATATGTGACGCGATCTGCTACCGCAATCATCGCCACAACACCCGGAAGCTTCTTCTGATCGACGGCCTCTCGCAAGACTTGGTCAATTGGATCGATCGATTTCGGCGACCTGCCAGCAAACACTGGGACAAATCCTTCTGTCGCCAGAGCTGTGATTAGGAGACACTGCCCAAAGTAAACTCTGAACCGCACCCTGTTTTTCGAACCGAAAGCCCGCATCGGGATTGACCTCGACGACTGCTTTGCTTGCGCAGTATATCCCATACTTTGTTTCAGGCAGGCGTCTCGCGGCTTACTCTTTCACAATCCGACGTGGAACCTCAGTCGAAGGCCGGGTCTCACCCGGCCTCCAGAAGTAATGTATTGCACTCGCGCAGCGGGACCTGCAAACGCCTGAACACGTATAGGAGGAAGCGCTTACCAGAACCTTCGGTGTCGCCTCTCCCACGCCGCTGCGGACTCAGAGTCACCTTCATCGCCAGCTTTAAACCGAGTTACTGCCGACACGCCTGCCCGTTAGGCGCGCGGTCACAATCGTTCAAGACAGAGTGAGCAAGGTACGGGACCATGAGCGCGGCCTCCTGGCCGAACCTTTTTGTAATTTTGGGGTCTCCGTTAGTGTACATATCGAATGATTACTTAACTATAAGGGTAAGAGAGGAAGCCGATGAAGAGATTTCTGGTTCTTGGTTTGCTGGTTTGCAACTGTTTGGCTGTAACTCTTGCATTGCCCAAACCTCAAGCGAATACGCCCCAAAGGGCTGAAGCTGCGTCTCAGGAGTCTAAGGCGACAATCGAGGGCCTGGTGCGGGATATTGCATGTCCGATTCAGAATCTCGAAGCGACCGCCACCCATTTGAGCATGAAGTGCTTGGTGGCGTGCGCGAGGGATGGTTCGCCACTGGTCATTCTCACCAAGGACGGCGAACTGTATTTGCCTATCTCCAACAAAATGCCCGACACCGGTCAACGGCAGAACCTTATGCCGTTCCTAGGGAAATACGTGCGCGCGAGCGGCACCGTGTATGAGAGAAAAGGAACACACGCAATTATGATCGATGAGATCAAGGAATTAAAGGACGTGCATCTGACCATCGAAGATCAGTGAGTCAACTTTGACTGAACTCTGCCGCATCCCGGTTCTTCACTAACTATAAAGCGCAAAGGAGACGTGCGTGGCCCGTCAGAACATTTGCAGCGGTGCCCCGTGGGAGCCGATCGTCGGCCACTTGCGCGCCCTGCGCATCGGGAACACCATTACGGTTTCCGGCACCACGGCATCAGGACCCGACGGACGCATCGTCGGCGTAGGTGACGCCTCATCGAAGCCGCCCTGGCCAAAACCCGCGCGCGCCTCGAAAACGTCGTCCGCACGAGCATTTACGTCACCAACATCGCCGAATGGGAGAAAGTCGGCCGCCCTGACGGCGAATTCTTCAGCGCGATCCGCCCCGCTACCAGCATGGTGCAAGTCAGCAAACTCATTTCTCCGAAAAGGCTCGTCGAAGTCGAAGCCGACGCCATCCTCGAGCAGTGACATGGATAAGCGCATCGCATCTGCTGAGGCTGCCATCGAAAAACTCACCGACGACGCCACCATCCTCATCGGAAGCTTCGGTCTGTGCGCGTTATACGAAGCTCTGAAATGAGAGCGGAGAAACGGTGCCGCCCGTCACTGCGGGACACCTATACGGCTATGTTGGGTTGGCAAAAGAACTACCCGATGTGGCCGGAATCCTTCCGGCGCCAGACTGCGGGGGGAGAACCTGTAGTACGGTGAATCCACCTTGTCATGTGTGCTTGGTCGGCAAAGCCCGTCTCTGCGGCGATTCTGCAAAGACTCTCGGACTCTCTTGTAATGCGCAACCACGCCGAACGCGCTCTCAATTCCGCACGCAAAACCGATGGTGCGATCCCGTAAGCGGCTGTGAATCCTCGAGACACGGTTTCCCGTGCCAGACCGTTCATTTCCGCCCACTCTCCAATTTCCGTTGCAGCATTCTGCGCCAGGTCTTGCAACAACAGATCAGGCCAATCATTTCTACGTCCAGGTGAAGGCGCGCCCTTTTTTCGAAGAGCTTGTTCTAACAGATGCGTCGCCTCAACGAGGTCCTTTTCGGCAGCTCGGGCAATTTCGTCCACATCATCCAAATGATAAAGCCCGCCGATTCCGCTATCGTCCGTCCAATCAAGCCTTATCAGCTTGACGCCTGCGGACACCATTTGATTTCCGTGACAATCTAACGCGGGGTGAATGAGGACATCCCCTGCTGTGGCGAGTATACGGCCGTTATTTCCCGATTCCTCGAAGGCGCCCGCTAACACGACGGTTGCGTAGGCGCGAAGATGGCGATGCCGTGGCAAGCTGAATTTGCAGGGTAATGTCTCAATGCCAGGCGTGATCTTGCGAAATCGTGAGTTGTCGATTGTTGGCGACATGTTGAACGGTTAGACGTCTACCCCGCCGCTAGGATAGCCCGTTATGTACGGTTTTGGTCAAGTCAAATGCATTCAAGACACCACCGTCGTGGCGATTCATCCTTCTAAAAACGCCTCGGACATCTAAATCGTCTAGCGGAAAGAACAGTGAAGGTTTCTTTGGTACGCGGGGTTCTGAGAGCAAAGTAAGTGACAGTGATCACAAGACGCGCGTTCATGGAAATGGCTGCTGCGATGGGTGCGACCGCCGCATGGGGGCGGCTCACCGGTGCGCGATCCGAGATTACATGGCACGAGCGTCGCGACATCTATCCCGAAGGCGTTGCGTCAGGTGACCCCGACAGCAACAGCCTTCTGTTGTGGACTCGTTGCCCCGTAAATGATGGCACGACTGCGGGGAAACTTGTCGTAGAGCTCGCTGAGGATGAGTCTTTCCATCGGGTGGTCGCCACTACGGACGCGCGGATCTCAGAGGCATCTGATTGGACCTGCCGCGTGCTGGTCGGCGGACTAAAGCCGGCTCGAATTTATTGGTATCGGTTTACCGATGCCAATGGAAACGGAAGCCGCGTAGGCAGGGCGATCACCGCGCCAAACGACAACGATACGAGGCCCGTGCGCTTTGCCTTCGTTAGTTGCCAGAATGTCACCCAGGGAGCACAGAATGCTTACCGGCGAATGATTTTCGAGGATGAACGTGCCGCAGAACAAGATCGGCTCGGCTTCGTCCTCCACTTGGGCGACTTTATTTATGAGATCGTTTGGTACCCGGAGGACCGGCCCCAGGGTATGTATGACCGCCGCTTACGGGATATCGTTCGCTATCAGCACGGAGAAAAGATCCACGACTTTCATATTCCGACCACGGTCGCGGACTATCGCGCCATCTACCGCAACTATCTTCACGATCCGGATCTGCAGGATGCGCGCGCCCGCTGGCCATTTGTCTGCATGTGGGACAACCATGAATATAGCTGGCGCGGCTGGCAGAGCCTGCAAAGTTTCGGGGCCGGGACGACGAATCGGCCCGCTCAAACGCGTAAAGTGGCGGCCAATCAAGCATTTTTTGAATATCAGCCTGCGCGCTTGTTCAAACCCAGTGGATCGTCGCTTGACCAGTTTGATCCTCCCCGAGTTACCGACGCGCCGATTACGCATTTTGACGAGCATGGCCTTGGTCAGGAACAGAACAACTTGGCGGCCATTCACAGTCTCAGAGCTTTTCGGGTGCTGCGCTGGGGGCGCAACGTAGAGCTAATTATTACTGATCAGCGGAGCTACCGGTCGGAGGAGCCCACGTATCGAGCCGAAGCCGAAGTCTTTTCAACCGACACCTTTCCCGGATTTATGCCTGAGGAAGTGCTTGAAATGTTGGATGCGGGAAGCGCCTTTAACAACGGCCATCCCCCAGCGTCCATCGTTTACGGTGGCATCGAGGTTGCGAATTTCCGTAGAGATCAACCACCAACAACTATTCTCGGGGCTGAACAGAAAGCATGGTTTCTGGAGCGACTGGGACACTCGAAAGCGACGTGGAAAATCTGGGCCGACACGGTTGCTACGCTTGACATGCGAGCCGATCCACAAAATTTGCCGCCGGGCTTGACGCGGCCGTGGCCTGGTAAGGGGTACGCAGGATTCGCTGCTAGCTTTGGAGCTGGGGATCACAGCACCGCTTACGTTGAGCGTGGCGAAATCTACGATTTCGTCCGTGCTAACGGAATCACAGGTTTCGCTACCGTCGCGGGCGACCGGCACAGTTTTTGGGCAGGTCTCGCTGCTAAAGCTCTCCCCCCAAAGAAATTCGAGCCCGTCGGGATCGCTTTTATTACGGGCTCGATCTCCGCGCCCGGAATGGTGGAAGCGCTTGAGCATGGCCTTCCGAAAGAACATCCGCTTCGAGCGGTGTTTGTGGGCCAAGGACCAGCCGATGGCCGCCCTCAACCTACGTTCAATCTATTGCTCCGACACGGTATCAAATCTTGCCTAGAGTATGCGAAGAGTGGAGACATTAACAAAGCGCGGGCCTTGTCCAATCCCGATTTGTCGCCGCATGTTTCTTTTGTGGACATGGGCGGACACGGCTATGCAGTCGTTCGCGTCACTAGCGAAGATTTCGAGGCGGAATTTGTTTGCATCCCTCGCCCGCTTGAACGCAGCGAGCGCCCTGATGGAGGCCCATTAGTCTATCGGACTAGACATCGAGCCAAGCTTTGGCACAAGGGTGAAAGGCCGAGGCTCGACTTGCAGATACTTGACGGCGATCCACGCTTTTCTTTCTGAGTAGCCTCACGCACCGGTATCTAGGAACCAATGCCAGGCTACCCTCTAATAACGCCATCACTCTCCGTCTCCAGAAGTCGAGAGTTGGAGGAATTTGGCGCGCTATCAAAATCGAAGCTTGGTTTGAGTTAAGCAGTCAATGGAAGATGGTGGCGGTATGAACTGCGCTGCTACCAACATTAGCGCCGATGCTCTGGAACTGGGGGATTATGTGAGGCTTCTCGGTGCGGTTAAATGTTAAGCGGGATCGTGCGCTTCAGCTCTACTGGAACAATGGATACAAGCACGTGAAGACTCAGAAGGAATTCCGCAAAAGTCTCTCACGATCGACTTCGCACGCTTGGGATGAACGATGAACACGCTGCTACAAGACTTGCACTACGCGATTCGGATGCTCGTTAAATCCCCGGGCTTCGCCACGATAGCGATCCTGACACTGGCGCTGGGAATTGGTACGAATACGGCGCTATTTTCCGTCGTCAACGGTGTGCTGCTCAATCCGCTGCCATATCCAAATCCCAGCCAGCTCGTCGCGCTCTACGGAAAAGCCCCCGGATACGCCCAAGCGCCGATTGCGTATCCCAATTTCCTCGACTGGCAACGGGACGCGCATTCGTTCTCATCCATTGCCCTGTACCGCAACGCGGACTACAACCTCACCGGAGCGGGCCAAGCAGAGCGTGTGAGCGGCTACATGATTTCCGCCGACTTCTTTGAAACTCTCGGCGTGAAACCGGTTCTTGGCCGGGCCTTCCGCGCCGATGACGATCAAGTGGGCGCCGCGCCGGTTGTAATTCTGGGCGCGGGGTTCTGGAAGCGGAGATTCGGTTCCTCCGCGGATATCGTAGGAAAATCGATAAACCTCAATGCCAGACCCTACACGATTGTAGGCGTAATTCCCGCAAGCTTCAGCTTCTACGGTCACGACCGAGATGTCTACACGCCCATCGGCCAATGGAACGATCCATCCTTTCACGACCGACGTGTTGTGTTCAGCTCAGGAATGGTTGGACGCCTAAAGGCGGACGTGACAGTCTCCCAAGCGAAAGCCGATATGGAAGGCGTCGCTCGAAATCTCGCCGCAGCCTTCCCGGAGGCCGATAAGGACGTAGGCGCTACGCTGGTTTCCATGAAGGAAGATATGGTTGGTGATGTCCGGCCGCTCCTTCTGATGCTTCTGGGTGCGGCCGCGTTCTTGCTTCTCATTGCGTGTGCGAACGTGGCAAATCTCTTGCTTGCACGCTCGATAGGGCGCTCGCGGGAGTTCGCGGTTCGCACAGCGCTGGGCGCGAGCCACAGGCGCGTCATTCGGCAGCTTCTCACCGAAAGCACCTTGCTTGCTGGCGTCGGCGGAGCGCTCGGCTTCTTATTTGCTCTTTGGGGTACAAAAGGTGTCTTAGGCACTTTGCCCCATGCATTGCCGCGTGCTAATGAAGTATCGCTGGACTCCCGAGTGCTCCTGTTCACACTAGCTGCATCCCTTTTTGCCGGAATTTTGTTCGGCCTCGCTCCTGCGCTGAAAACTTCGCGCGTGAATTTGCAGGAGATTCTGAAGGAGAGCGGCCGAGGTCTTAGCGGCACGCGCCACCAGCTTCAGGGAATTTTCGTCACCATCGAAGTAGCCATGGCTTTGGTTTTGCTCGTAGGCGCAGGACTAATGGTTCGCAGTCTGGCGGCGCTTTGGCGTGTCGATCCAGGCTTCAACCCCAACCATGCGATTACCTTCAGTTTGTCGCTGCCGGCATTTCCCACGACCAGCTCTGCGGAAACACACGCCCGCCTGCGCGAATTCGACGACAAAATGATGTCCATCCCTGGGGTGGAAGCCGTTTCCGTGACGCTTGGCTCGCGTCCGATGCAGCATGATTCCTCCGAGGCCTTCTGGATTGAAGGCCGTCCCAAGCCTGTGAATCTCAATGACATGAACCAGGCGATGTTTTATCTCGTCGAATCCGGCTTCCAGCAGGCCATGGGAATCACTCTGGAGCGTGGACGTTTCATCACACCACAGGATAACGAGCGCTCTCCCATCGTCATCGTGATCGACGAGGTTTTCGCGCGTACCTCCTTCCCGCGCGAAGATCCCATCGGCAAGTCCATTCACCTCGCGACCTTCAACCTACAAGCCGAGATCGTCGGCGTGGTCGGTCACGTTAAGCAGTGGGGTCTTGATGGTGCCGCAAAATCGACCATTCATGCGCAATTTTACTTTCCCTTTATGCAACTCCCCGATCAGATTATGCGGCTAGCTGCAACTGGCGTGTCCGTTGTGCTGCGAACCAAGGGCGATCCTGCCGCAGTGATGGGCCCCGTCCGCAAAGCGGTTGAGGAAATCGATTTTCGCGAAGTGATCTACAACCCCATAACGATGAAAGAAGTCGTGGCTAACTCGTTTGCGGCGCGGAGATTTTCGATGATTCTTCTCGGGCTGTTCGCGGCGCTGGCGCTGATGCTGGCATGCGTGGGAATTTATGGCGTAATTTCGTATCTAGTCGGCCAACGAGCGAACGAAATCGGCGTTCGCATGGCACTCGGCGCACAACCCAGTGACGTGCTTCGGCTGATTCTCGGCGAAGGCGCGCGGATGGCGGTTATCGGAATCGTTCTCGGCATTGTTGCGGCACTCGGTCTGACACGCCTCATTACCGATCAGCTTTTCAGTGTCAGCGCCCACGATCCGCTGACGTTTGCCAGTGTCGCTTTGCTCCTAGTGATTGTGGCCCTCACGGCCTGCTACGTTCCGGCGCGCCGCTCCATGAAAGTGGATCCCATAATCGCCCTTCGCTGGGAATGAGACGTACCCCAAACTGCGAAATGGGCAACTGCCTTTTTCCTTGGCGGCCGCAGAGCGAAGGACTCGACCCGGGCGGTACAGAGGCGCGAATCACGCAGAGAGTATGCCTTGGCGATTGATTTTCTAGAGCTGACAGGAAATCTTCACCGTACATACGACTTCACCGCTAAGACGGTGCTCTTCGTCGGAGCCGGAGGCCGACAGCTTTTCGATCTCAGGATCAAGGCAAAGAAGCTGATAGCCATCGATCAAGATTCGGGGGCACTCGCGCAGTTGAAGGAAGGCCTGTCGGCTTTGGGCCCAGAGACTCCCGTAGAGGTGGTTGCTTCACGGTTCGAGGATGTGTTTGTGTTCGGAGATGTCGTTTATTTCGAATTCTGTCTGCATGAAATGACTGATCCGCGTAAGACATTGACCCATGCTCAAAGTCTGGCACCCGAGATAGTCGTATTTGATCATTCGGTGGGTTCGGAGTGGGTTTTCTATGCTGCGGAGGAGGAGAAAGTCCGTCGTAGCGCGAAGGCCATGAAGGAGTTCGGCATTCGCCGGCGCGCCATGTTTCGGACCAACCAGCTGTTTAAGAACCATGCTGAACTGCTTGCCAAAATCGCAGGGCAAGGGCCCGTAGCCATCGAACGCGCAACGATGTTTGAAGGACTTCTAGATATCGCCATATCCATGCCTTATGAGTTGGTTTTGTTGTAGACAGAAATGCTCCCAATCAGGCGTGGCCCGAAAGCCCATTTGGATTGTTTCGCGGAAGGCGGTCGGGCTATTTCGCCGACCCCGATGGGTTTCCATGGGAAGTGGCGTGGAATCCAGAGTGGCGGCTGACGGCTGACGACAGTGTCGAGTTTAGTTCTCAAGCGAGGTTACGCGGGGAGATCCGATGAGGACGAAAACGATGAACCCCCGCACCTGGGAGATTGCAATCGCGATGCCAAGAAACCCGGTCAGAATGCCGGTGTAGATTGGGTGACGGACCAGGGCATAGGGACCGCTGGTGATCAGCTCGTGGCCCGCAAGGCGGTCGGAAGTTTGGCCCGGGAAGCTAGATTTTCCAGATGGAGCCAGACAGCCGACGCGTGGGTACTTGTCGTCACCTAACTCTCCTGCGGAATTTCACAGTAATCCCGCCTTATTCACGGTTCCGATAATCGTCGGAAACCAAGCATTGGATGAGATTGAACGTCGGTGTGCAGCCGGGAGATCATGCGTACCGTCCGACCACTTGGCGACCGGAACCAGGAATATGGTGAGTGGGTCCGGAGCGTTGTCCAATCTCAGAATGGGGGCGCCGGGCAGATCTGCGCCCCAAATTGCAGCGTCCGTTTGCGGAACGAAAAACATGAGGTGGGGATGCCAGTGCCCGTTGCCATCGCCCAAGTATTGTTGCTTTGACATCATGTAGCACATCGCGCCGGATTCCGGCATCGGTAATTCCTTTTTATCGAAAGCGGCTTTGATACTGTCGAACATCTGGGCTTTGGCTTGTCCGAGCAACACCAACTCGGTCTTCCTTATAGTCAGTGGAAGGTAGGATCGTGCGGCCGGCGGGTTGAAGCAGATCGGAGCACGCAGCTTGGGATTCCAAAAGCCAGGATCGTCGATTCCGGCGGTCCACGATCGTTCCACCATGCACACGAAACCGTTCTTACCTTTGATTCCGATTTCGTAACCATGCCCTCCGAGGACCAGAACTTCGGCATCGCGTGAGATGGATTCCGGGGCCGCGCTCCTCGCCAGAGCTATCTCGCCATTCCGATCCGAGATCAAGTATTGCTCAAGCGGGGCCATGCTGGGATACGGTGCTTTGGTGTCCTGCGCTTGAACTTGCCATGCTGCGCCCAGCAACACAACCAGCGCGATGCCTCCTAGTATGATCGCCCTGAGAATCTTTCGCTTCATTGATTTCTCGTGAGACATAGGATTCTCCTTGTGATACGAACTCCTGCGGCAACCTTTCCTCCTCGTGCCGCTTGGCAAATACGTTGCTATCAATAAGTGCGAGATGCTAAAGAAATTGGGGAGCCCCGCGGGCCCCCCTCGTTCCACTCTTTTTGGTCCGTTGGCGCTTCGGTCTACCAGCTAAACCTCACGCCGAGCTCCACCGTGCGGCTTCCGCCATTGAAGATGAATTTGTTGAGGAATTGGGGCGAAGTTACGAAAATGTAGCTCGTGTTCAAAGGGTTGGTGTTTGTGTTCTGATCGAGCGTCCCGTTATTGCTCGGCAGGCCGATGCTGTAATTCTGATGGTTGAACGTATCGAAGGTCTGGAAGCGGAACTGCACCGTTGCGCGTTCCGTGAACTTCATAGTCTTGAACAGCGACATATTCCAGATATTGAGTCCGGGCGAGTTGACTGTGTCTCGCCCGGCGTTGGCCAGTGCGCCCAGGCCCGCTTGGACAAAGCGAGCGGTCGGGTTCACCGCCGCATAGCCAACTACATGGCTTGAAGCGCAAGCAAGGCTCGTCGACGTGACAATCCGTGTCGCTCCCCCCGCGCCATCATTGCAAACTGGTTGAACGGTTGTGGCGGTCAGGCCGAGGCCCGCCGGGTTAATGATGGTGCGATCACCGGCGCTATCGCCGTTCGCGTTCGAGTCCACTCCCGAGAGCGGAGTGACCGGCTGGCCGGACTGCGCCAGGTAGCTGCCGCTCCACTCCCAGTTGTGGGCTAACCCGCGGACGAAACGGTTTTCGGAATGAACGTTCGGGAAGTCGTAGACCCAGGTGACCGCAAACTTATGCGGCAGGTCCAGCGCGGAGCGGCCGCGTTCCGCGCCAAAGTTAAAGCCGTCTTGGGCTCGCCGCGGATTCACGCGGCTACTAAACAGTTCGTTGGTGGAATTGTCAATATTCTTGGAGAAGGTATAGTTCGACCGGAAATAAAGTCCCTTCGCAAACCGGTGCATGAAATCGACCGAACCGGCATGATAAATCCCCGCTCCTATCGGCGGGTCTATGGTGAGATTCCCGAAAAACCCTTCTGTGGCCAACGGCTGGAACAGGCCGTTCGCCAGGAAGCTCGTGAAATTGGCCAGTGTGCTCGCGGGCGCTGCGACCGTCGCAGGAACCGCCGATGGGCTAAGGTAAGTGGGGAGAGGCGCGATGCCCCCGCCAGGGACGTTGGGATCAAACGCCGAAGCGGAGTTCAGGCGCTTCTGCACCGGCAATTCCAGGCTGCGTGTGCCCACGTAACGCACTTCGATGCTCGTATCCCTGAACACCTCGTGCTGCACGCCGAGAGACCACGTGATCACCTTCGGGTCCACCATGTCGAGGATCAATGCCTGGGTAGCTGCCCTTGCGTCAGCCGTTGTCGTGGGTGGCACGTTCACTTGCAGGAGGCCGCCGCTCGCGAGAAAGCCGGGGCCCGGTGTCCCGCCGGGGCCGGAGGTGCACCATGCTGGCGCGCCCGACAGCTTGCAAGTCAGCGTAGGATTCTGTTCCGTCTGCAATTCCGGTGGCAGGCTGTTGATCGCAAAGTTGAGCGGGATGACGTCGTAGGCGATCTGCCCGCCTCCCCGGATGGACCACTTGCCGTGCCCTGTTGGATCCCAGGCAAATCCCACGTGCGGACCAAAGTTGTTAGTGTCGGATGTTGGCTTGCGGAAGATCAGACCAACCGCCGGATCATTCGCAATCGCGTTCAGCGCTTGTTTTCCTTCGTCACGCGGCACTCCGGACCATTCATACCGCAATCCAAGATTGACGGTAAGCCGCGGCAGTACCTTCCAATCGTCTTGAACGAACCAGTAAACTGCGGGATTGTTGTTAGCCGAGCTTGCCGTCCCGGCGCCTCGAAGCGCGCCATTTGCGCCGTCGGGCACGAGGTCATTGACGAGCGTATTCAGCGACGCATAGTCCCACTCTCCTCGGGCCCGTGGCAAAGAGCTTGTTTCGGTGATGTAATTCCGCCCCTCGACTCCAAACTTGAACGTATGCTTTCCCCGAATATAGTTTACGTTCTCCACAGCCTGATAGACATTCTGCACATACCCTGCAGGAGCGAGGCTGAAGGGCCCGAGGTTGCTGCCGAATGGATCGATTTCCACGTTCGGGAAATTCGCGAACTGGCTGGGCGGCAAATCGTTTGGACCGCTTAATCTCGAAAACGAAAGCCGAAAGTCGTTAATCACCTTGTTGCTGATTGTCCAGGCATCCGTGAGAATATACTTCCGCGCGTCATCCGTCTGCGTGCCGGTAAACTGGCTTTGTGGTTGGATTGGGTTGACCTGTGGCAAGCGTTGCCGGTCGTAAAGAACACGAGCGCGAAGCTGGTGCTTCCCCAAGTTCAGGTCGCCATTGATCGTAAAATCGTGTTCCCTGGTGTAGCTCGGAGCAACCCCCGCGAATGTACCGACTGGGATAGTTTGCGCTTTGCCGTTCAAACTCACAGGCACCGTACCCTTGTCGTTCACAGGGGCGATAGGGAATTGCTTCAGTACCGCCACTACGGCGGAATCGGGATTGAGCGCCATCAACTGTGACATGCCGGTGGCCGTTGGTGTGATTACCGTCGCGCCCTGCGCTCCCAGGCCTTCATTCTGGAACTCGTACGCCCCGTAAATGAAAAACTTGTCCTTTAGGATCGGCCCTCCGGTGCTGGCGCCAAGACGATTGTAGTCAAAGCGATTTTTCACGTCCGCAGGCGGCGTTTTCAAGGCGGCGGCAGCGGCTATCTCTTGGTTGGTTGCTGCGTTCAAATCCCGGTTGCGGTTGTACTCCCAGCCCGTACCATGCCAGCTGTTTGTGCCTGACTTTGTAACGATATTGAACTGGCCTCCTGCGGAATGACCGTACTCCGCGCTGAATTGATTCGTGAGCAGCGTGAACTCTGCGACCGATTCCTGAATCACGGGCTGCGTGGGACCGTTTGTATCCACCTTGTTGTCATCCACGCCGTCAATCGAAAAGCCGTTGAATCGCGGCCGTGTCCCGCCAATCGAGCCTCCCGAGCCCAAGACGCCACCCTGCTGCGTCGTTGTTCCCGGAGCGAACACTGCAAACTCCTTTACGTCCCCTCCTAAGGTGTTTAAGGGCAGGTCGTGAACCGCTTGCCCGCTAAAGGTGGAGCCCAGCTCCGAGGACTCCGTCTTCACGAGCTCTGCGCCCGCGGTGACTTCGACGACAGCGGTGGCGTCGCCGACTTCGAGCGTCGTGGCAACCTCCGCAACCTGGTTGGACTCCACCTGTACGCCCTTGCTCACGGTCTTTTTGAATCCTTCTTTTTCCACCGTGACTGTATACGAACCTACCAGCAGGTCCGGGAACACATACGTCCCGGCGCTCGAAGCCGTCGCCGTGATCCCGACACTGGTCCCTTCATTGCTCACCGTGACCTTGGCGTCCAGAATCACAGCACCCATCTTATCCGTCACCGTTACGCGCAGCGTTCCATCAAGCCTTTGCGCCATCGCTGGTGCGCTGCAAACTCCAGCGAGAATCAATGCCACAAATAGATAAAGAAAAAACCGCACGGAAGGATTTCGGCGGCCCTTAGACACACCACAGCAATACTTTCTCGCACAATTCATGTGCTCCCCCCATTTAAAAAGACAGCGATTTCGCTGCTCACCTGGCATTGCCGGAATCGATGCTATGTGACTTAGTGAGGCACGTTGGACTCCAACGTTTACGCAAATTGAGAGAGCTTATTTTTCAATGATTTACGTGAAGCGCTTCATGGAGACTTATGAGTTTGTGGAGTTGAGCTAGTCGCCCTTCAACCCTATATCCCGGAGGCTTGCATCACATTTTCGAAACTCAGCCATGCTGGGTTGTGAAGACACACCAAAAAAAGCCGCATGGCCATGAATTCCAGATTCTGTAGATCCTCGCGATGCACAAGCTCGGAAGTAAATTAAAAATCACTCTCATCGGAAGGCTCGCTCCGCGTCAAAATGCGAGTCGAACTGGACGCGGAACAATCTAACTTTGGTAGGTTTTCTGTAAGAAAAAAAAGCGGCGAATCCCGAGCGCGTCGAGCGGAGATAAGAGCTCAAGGGCAAAGTCGCACTGCTTTTCGTGAACGGCCAATCTCTGGGGATCCGAATTAAGAGTCCATCAAGGCGGTCGCGCTGGTGGTGTTGCATTGACAAAGCAAAGGGCAAGACAGCTTTCAGATAGCTGAAGAACTCCCAGTTTTTCCTTCCCAGGTCAAATCCATTCAAGACGATGAACAAAGGATGATCCATGCTTATTTTCGCGCCCTTCGGGGCTTCTCAATATTCAACCCTTCCGATGACGAAAAACGCATTCCCCGTTCTTTGGACCGCGATTGTTGGTTTCGCTGTCGTATTCGCTGTTGCGCGCGCAAACCAAAGCTCTCGTAGGGTTGGCCTTCCCACGAGCAAAACAGTCACCGTTCCAGGCCCCGGTTTCATTGCTCGCACCAACAGCTATCCTGCCACCATTGCGCTAAGCCCCGATGGCCGTTACGCCGCGCTCCTCAATCAGGGATACGGGACAGAACAAAGTGGTGTGCGGCAGTCGATCGCGATTCTAGACCTTAGGAACAATCAGTTGCGGGACTTCCCCGATGACCGGTTACGTGGTGATGAAAAATCCACGCTGCAAAGCTATTTCATTGGGCTTGCCTTTTCGACCGATGGCAAACACCTTTACGCGTCGATGGCATCGATCAAGGAAAGCGGCATCGCAATCTACAGCTTCGCAGACGGCCAAGTCGCCCCCGAACGTCTCATCGGAATTCCTCCGCAACGGCTTGCGCCAGGGAAGAAGCTCACCTACCAGGCCAGTACAGTTCCAGCGGGAAGTGGCTCGCCGTACCCAGCTGGTTTTGCCGTTTTAGCTTCACCTACTGGCGACCGGCTGCTCGTAGCTAACAACCTCGCCGACAATGTCGTTTTGTTAGACGTGGCCTCCGGCCAAATTCTGCAATCCTTCGATGTGAGCATCAGCAAATACATCCCTGGAGCGTACCCATATGCCGTTATTGCCAATAAAGCCGGAACTAAGGCATGGGTCAGCTTGTGGAACGGCTCCGCCGTTGCCGAATTGGACATAAATAAGAGGAGAGTTACACGCCATATCGAGCTGTGGCGCCCCTCTGATCCCGTCGCACCTGCTACCCATCCCACCGCCATGCTGCTGAGTCGAAGCGAAGACGTCCTCTACGTCGCTTTGGCTAACGTCGCGACGGCGAACGCTGACGGCGTCGCAGCGGTCGATTTGAAGACGGGCGTGCCCCGCCGATGTTACCGTGCTGCCCTCGACAACGCCGATGCACCTGGGGCGGCGTCGGTGGCCATTGCTGTCAGTCCTGATGAGAAATATCTGTATGCTGCCAGCTCATCACTTAATGCTGTCGCAGTATTCGTGATCAAGACCAATGACCCGGCGTCAGATTCGGCCAGCTCGGAATCGCCCATCGGCTTTATCCCCACACAATGGTATCCCAGCGCCCTCGCTATCTCCGGAAACGATTTGGTCATCGCGAGCGCCAAAGGCGAGGGCAGCGGGCCGAACAATATGAAGTCTGCGATCCAGACTGGACTGCATCCTAACGAGCATCCTTACATTGCAACATTGATCGGCGGATCGATTCAGCGGCTAAGCCAAGGAGAGATCGAAGGCAACCTGTCGGATTACACTCGGCAGGTAAGAGAAAACAATCTCGCCTATGTTCATCCTGAGAAGATTGAGTTCGCAAGCGGCAAGAATCCTGTCCGGCACGTGATCTATATTCTCAAAGAAAATCGGACTTACGATCAGATCTTCGGCGACCTGGGAGTGGGCGATGGCGACCCGTCGCTGACCATGTACGGTGCTGAAATTACTCCGAATGAACACAAACTTGCGTTGCAGTTCGGAGTACTCGATAACTTTTATGACAGCGGAGATGTCTCGGCCAACGGCCATCTCTGGTCGGATGCCTCCGCTACTTCTGACTATATCGAGAAAATCTGGCCCACTCTTTATAGAGGAAGTGAGCGCCCGGAGGACTTCGGCAATTCTCTAGAGCAGGGCCTTCCCGATATGGACGATCCGGGGACAGGCTTCCTCTGGGACAATCTTGCGAAGCACAATTTCACCTACCGCATCTACGGGGAAATGCTGGAAGCAGCTTGGTGCAGAGATGAAAAAGTGACCTCGCCAAGAGAAGGAACTCCATCGCCGATTTCTGACGTTTGCGCTTCTGCTGAAATTAAGTCCGGAGAGCCCTTGCCATCCAGCCTGGGCAACCCCAACGGCGGCCCGAGCCCATGGCCCTGGGCAATTCCGAGGTTGAAAAGCATGCGTCCGACAAAAGAAGCACAACGAGGCCACATCGATCCTCTGTATCCTGATTTTGTCATTGATTATCCGGATCAGCTTCGTGTCGATGAATTCCTTCGCGAGTTCGACGAGTTTGTGAAAGGTCGTGGAACCGCAAAAGAATTGCCGCAGTTCATTCAGCTGTGGCTACCTAACGATCATACTGGTGGAACACGCGTGGGCAAGCCTACGCCGCGTGCCTCGGTTGCCGATAACGACCTTGCGGTCGGGCGCGTGGTTGAGGCGGTGTCTGATAGCCCTTACTGGGATGACACGGCCATCTTTGTTGTGGAGGATGATGCACAAGACGGAGCCGATCACGTTGATGCGCATCGCTCGATTGCACTAGTGATCAGCAAGTATTCGCCACGTTCGAACGCGGCTTTTGTTGACCACCGTTTCTACACTACCGTAAGCATGATCCACACCATGGAGGATCTGCTCGGGCTTCCTCCGATGAACTTGTTCGACACCCACGCGCCATTGATGGCGCCGCTATTCGCCGGGCCTGGAACGCAGCCGCCGTATCAAGCCGATGATAAGAACCTCCGTAGCGGTCTGCTATACGAGATGAACGACGAGAAGGCTCCGGGCGCCAAGCAATCGGCAAAGATGAATTTTTCTCGTCCGGACGCGGTGGATGCAGAAGAACTGAACGCGATTCTTTGGGAGAACGCTAAGGGTAAGCAGCCCATGCCACGTGTCACGAGATGAAAGCGCGACGATTAGCCGACGCTCAACCAGGCGCTGTTTACGTGGAGCAGTTCCGCTAGTCAACTGACAATCGCTTGTTTGACGGTTGCGAAGAGCAGTTTCTCCGATGAAAGCCGGTAGCCGATTGAGAGCGACCGTAGATGACTGTAGCTGGATGACAAAATCCTCGGCCCACGAAACATCGGTCCATTACACTTCGTACTACGGGAGGTAAACGGCTATGGCTCGAATCAGCGGGGCTGATCCAAGCAAGCAGGGGTTGTTGAGCGGGCTGTTGACGCGAATTGTTTATGGGCTGACGAAACGCAAGCTGGGTCGCTTGGTGATGCCAGTCCGCATCACTGCGCATCACTCGAAGATTCTTTGGGGCTACGGGCAGATGGAGCGGTCGCTGTTCGGGAGCCAATTGGTGGACGCGGGATTAAAGGATTTGGCGCAGTTGCGGGTAGCCACGCTGGTGGGGTGCCCATTTTGAATTGACATCGGTTCTGCGGTCAGCAGGACGCGAGGGATTTCGGAGGAAAAGATGGTGGCGTTGCCGCAGTACAAAAGCAGCGCGTTGTTTTCGGAAATCGAAAAACTGGTACTGGCGTACGCGGACGCGATGACGCAAACGCCGGTCGAAGTGCCGGACGCGCTGTTTGCAAAGCTCCGGGAGAAGTTCACGGACGCGAAACTTGTGGAATTGACAGCGACTCTGGCGTGGGAAAATTACCGCGCTCGTTTTGATCACGCCTTTGGCGTCGAAGCCGAGGGATTTACGCAGGGGAATTATTGCGCGACGCCTGTGCACGTTACGGCCAAGGTCCAGGTGCAACGGCATTGACCAGAGAACACTGTCCGGGCGCAACTTTGCATTTTCAACGAAGAAGGGCATGCCAGTGTGCCTTTCTGGAATCATGCCTTCGCGCCTCCAGACGTTTGTCCCAAATCGTACTCGGATCCATGGACGTTAATTGGGGCGAGGGCGCATCCAAATGTGCCACCAGTTCAAGCGCCTCCTCAGGTCCACCCGCCACAATGAGCGAATCTTCATTTTTCGGGAGAATCTTTGCGGTACGGTACCGAGTCCTCAGACCCTAGTAGAGACCCGCGCGGGGGCACGATATTCTGCGACCCTCAGAATTTTAGTTGCTAGCTACGAGTCATGTCATTTCTATGAACATGATAAGTACGACGGTTATCGATAGATCTGTACTTCGCTGCCGATCGCGTAAATCATCGGTGTACCGTCCGCCGCGCGTATGCGGATCTTATTGGCTTTTGGCGCGAGGCTTGACGGGCTCCACCTTTTGCCGCCGTCGCTTGTCTCGAACGTTCCAAAGGTTGTTCCCACCCAACCTTTTTCCGGAGAGACGAAGCCGATCCCCAATTCCTCGGCGCCCTTGCTCGTGGCGAGCGGGATTTCGGACCAATGTTCACCACCGTCAACTGTCTTCACAACCCGCTGCTGTAGATTCGCTGGGTCGTCGTTCTGTACCGTAGCGTAGCCTACTAAGCTGTTAGCGAATGAGGCCTTCCAGATGATTTCGTTCGGCCGAATCGAGCGATAGACTTGTCGCCACGTTTGGCCTCCATCAGTGGTTTTTAGGATCAGTGCGTTTGATTGGCTGAGGTCACCGCTCGTTCCCGCGAACACGAATCCGATGTTCGGGTCGAAGAACCTTACGTCAAGGATCATGCCCGCTCGATCAGACAGGTCGATTAGGGCCCAGCTTTGGCCTCCATCTTCGGACCGGAGAAGTTTGGCGGGACCGTTCGCCCGGCCGGCAGCGTGGATATAGTAGCGCTCAGAGGCATCGCCCTCGTGGATCGAGCGTGACTTCAGGATATCTATCGAGCAAACGCCCGGTATGGCAGCCGAACCGATGTTGGCCGCCTGCCAAGTCACGCCGCCATCCTTCGTCTCATAGAGCGGCGTCGTATCGGTAATGTTCACAAGCCCCGCGCCAAGGTTACCCAGGAAACCATGCCTGGTATCAATGAATCCCAAAGAACGAATGAACGTACCGGGGTTCGACCAAACTACGTGCCAGGTTTGTCCTCCGTCTTGAGTACGATAGAGCTTGCCCTTACCCGTGCCGTAAAAGCCAGTCTGGGCGTCGGCAAACACAATGTCGTCCCGTTTCTTAGGGTAGGCTTCCGTCGCCAGTGTACGCCACTGAGGAGCTGATGCCATCTGACCGGGGGCTCGATGACTGACACCAACGACCAGAATTGACGCGAATAACGCGATAATAGGCTTCATGCGTTTCGTTCGGTAGTCGTCAGTTTGCATCCGAGTCTTTGACTCCAACCCATTCAAGGGCCTGTCGCCGGTCGGCGAATGTACGCATTTGAATGGCCTTGCCCTTGTGGAAGGTGAAGACATCGGCTAGACGCCTCTCGTGCCATTCGGTGCTGTCTTGGGGTTTAGCTCGCACATGAACAAACACAATGATCTTGTCACCGACGACAATAAAGCGCTCCGGCTCGCTGCGTACCTCGGCCCAGGCCGCGCGCAATTGCGACAAATAGACCTTCACACCTTCGTGCCCATGATAAGTTCCGCCTCCCGGAAACTCGGCAGGCTCAGTCCACTCGATTTGGGGGTCGAGTGCTTCAACGGTCGCAGCAATATCGTTCCGGTTGAACGCAGCGTATGCTTTTCTGAGAGCGTTCGTTTCAGCCGCTAGTGGTGAATTCGAGGTCTCCATTTTTCCCTCCGGCTGCCGGTTACAGGCGCACTGAACCAGAACCGAAATGGCGAAGCAACAACCAGCAGCCTGTTTCAGGCGACTTGTATGTCGCGATTGTGTCAATGATGCTTCCTGCTTTGTTCCAACGGCTCCGAATTCCTCGCGTCTAAATTCGAATTGATCCACTACCTGTCGTTCCATTCAGCTCGTCCTGCCCTTGGGTGCGAAACGGAAGACTGGCACGCTCGAACGACCACTGCGGGGTATTCGGTCGGCAAACGCGACTGCGGACGAGAATGCCTTCGGCTGAGCATTTCTTGTAGAGACGATGACCCGCCCGGTCCGGGCATGTCTTGAATCCATTTGACACTACTTAGTCGGCACACGGATGACGCCGTGTGCAAGGCGTCATTTTCATTCAAGACAGAGCTTTGTGGGGCTGCGATCCTAGCTTTGTTTTTTGGGCTATTCGTCTGCCGTGACGCCCGAGCACCCGTGCGAGGTCACATTGTCTAAATTGTCTAAGAGGGCGGCGCATTTTTCGGCGGTTGTCTGCACGATGGCGTGCGCGCCGGGATTTTTTGTGGCCCCGCAGGGCGCGAGAGGCGCGGCGATGATGAGGTTTGAGGTGTCGTTTCCGGCGGCGGCGCATGCGGGAGCGATTACGGGGCGGGTGTTTGTGGTGATTACCCCTACGGATAACCCAGAGCCGCGACTCGTGGCGGGGACGCCTCGATCCGCTTCGGGCTCGTCTTCAGAGGAGATCCCATTGAACTGGAACAAATGGGCTCGGCAGACCCACCGCTGGCTGTCCATTGCCTTTACGGTGGCCGTCATCGTCAACATCGTCGCGGTGCCACAGAAGCCGACTGAACGGACGACTGACCTCATGTGCATTTGGTGGCTATCAAATGCCTCGGTAAGCTAAAGCCGCACGGTGACGTCTCGATTCCGACGGTGATATGGCGAGAGTGCGAGTTGCTCACCGTTAGAGACGGTGAATCGTAAGGTGAAGATTACACCCAGGGCAAGGACAACTCGTTTTTCGCCGATTCGGTCAAGTCAAATAAATTCAAGACAGTGCGGACCGAATGATTCACGCTTAATTGCTCGAAGGCCCTTTCAGGCTTTCAATTTGCCAAGTTCGAGGCCGAGTCGGGAATAGCAGTAACCGACAAAACGCTGAGAACTGTGTTGCGCCTCATCGAATTATTGGCAGATGGCGCAAAAGCAAGAGAGCAAATACTACGGTTCTGTCGAGAAAGTCCTGTAAATGAAGCAAGGACTCAATGTCATGTCAGTCCATTCTACATGTGCCGTTCGCCCAGCTCAGCCGTGCGATTGCGATGCAATGGCGGACCTGGCGGAACAACTTGGCTACGAATGCACAGGGGAACAAGTTCGAAAGCGGCTGAGCGACATGCACGACGCGAACCACTACACTGTCTTTGTCGCCGAACTTGTCGGAGGCAAAATCGCAGGCTGGATCGGTGCGCATGTATTCCGCAGCGTCGAAACAGCCACCTGCGCCGAAATCAGCGGGTTGGTCGTGGACAAAGGTCTTCGCTCTAACGGAATCGGGAGGATGTTGATCGACGCTGCCGAACAATGGGCGCGTCGCGTTCCCTGTCACGCTATCTCGGTGCGGTCGAACGCTAAGCGGGATCGCGCTCATCGATTTCACACAAACAATGGATACGCCCACGTTAAGACTCAGAAAGAGTTCCGCAAGAATCTAATTATTATCCCTCTACCCTGTTTCAGTCCGGAGGGTACAAAATGCGTGGAGTCGTGAAGTGGTTCAACAACTCCAAGGGCTATGGCTTCGTAGGGCGCGACAATGGCCCGGACGTCTTTGTTCACTATTCCGGCATCATCGGGGACGGTTACCGTACCCTCAAAGAAGGGGATGTGATCGAATTCGAAATTGTCGAGGGGTCCAAAGGTCCCCAGGCAGCGAATGTTAGGCAAGCGTCGGGGAACCATAAAGCACAGCCTAAGGGTTGTTAGGTCGGCCGACTCTCCAGAGTTTTTGATGAAACCACGACAGATCACTCGGAGGGCATTCCTGGCTTCAAGTGCTGCCGTGACGGCGGCAAGCGCAACATCGGCACAAGTTCCACGGGATTTGGGAGCGCCGCGGAGAGGCTATGGAGAAAGGTCGCCTTATGAAAAATCAGTGCGCTATTTCCGCGATTCCCCGACTCCGGGCACTGGCGCAAGCCGGACTCCTTTGCAAGATCTCTACGGAATCATCACGCCTTCGGCGCTCCATTTTGAGCGGCACCACGCTGGGGTTCCTCAGATCGATCCAAGGCAGCATGAACTTCTGATCCATGGGCTCGTGGAACGGCCCGTGCTTCTCCGCATGAAGGATGTGCGCCGTTTTCCAGGCACCTCGCAGATTCACTTTATCGAATGCGCGGGGAATACTGGTAGTGACCACGCTGGAAAACCAGGGGCGGATCCCCAGAGAAGCCATGGGCTGCTTAGTTGCAGTGAGTGGACGGGCGTACCGCTGAAAATTCTGCTGGCTGAAGCTGGTCTGAAAAAGAAGGCGGCTTGGCTCTTAGCCGAAGGGGCCGATGCTTCCCGCCTCGCGAGGAGTCTTCCTCTTTCAAAAGCGCTCGATGATGTCTTGGTCGCATATGGACAAAACGGTGAAGCACTCCGTCCAGAGCAAGGGTACCCGCTACGGCTTGTTGTTCCGGGATGGGAAGGAAACATCAACATAAAGTGGCTCGGCCGAATTCAGGTCACGGACCAACCGTATATGACTCGAGACGAGGCTGCTTCCTACACCGATTTAATGCCAAACGGGAAAGCGCGCTGGTTCACCTTCGTCATGGAAGCGAAGTCAGTCATAACGCGCCCTGCTGGGGGCCAAATTCTCGAAGGTCCCGGATTTTATGACATCACCGGACTAGCTTGGTCCGGCCGAGGCGCCATCAGACGCGTCGAGGTATCGACCGACGAAGGAAAGAGTTGGCAAGATGCCGGGCTCAGCGCGCCCGTGCTGCCCAAAGCGGTGACAAGATTCTCTCTCCCTTGGCGATGGGATGGTGGCCAAACAAACCTGCAATCCCGCTGCACCGACGACACCGGCTACACACAACCCACACGTGAGGAACTCATCGCTGTACGAGGGACGATTCCGGGACCGGACGGTTTCAACCACTACAACGGCATCAAAATTTGGTACGTTCACGGCGATGGAAGCGTAACCCATGAGTGAGAAGGCGATCTTACTGGCGGGCTTTTTGACGGTGGCACTCGGGACCGCGATTGCGCAAACTCAACGATTCAACCTTGGAAGACCAGCCACTCCCGAAGAAATTCGCAAGCGCGACATCTCCGTTGCTCCGGATGGAACAGGATTGCCTTCAGGCCACGGTAGTGTGAAAGACGGACGATATATCTACAACGCTCTCTGTGCGAACTGCCATGGCGGCCATGGTCAGGGTAGCGGCGAATATCCTCCACTCGTAGGCGGCCAAGGCACACTTAAGAGCAAACAACCGGTTCTGACGGTTGGGAGCTACTGGCCCTATGCCACGACGCTCTGGGATTACACGCGCCGTGCCATGCCATACCAGCGCCCGGGCACGTTATCGCCAGACGAAACATACGCGGTCACGGCTTTTATTCTTTACATGAATCGAATCGTGGACCAAAACACCGTGCTCGACGAAAAGAGCCTGCCGAAGATCAAAATGCCCAATCGCGATGGTTTCGTTTCTGATCCTCGCCCGGACGTACACGGTCCAAACGGTATCGGTTCGCCTCAGGTCGTTCTCTTTCAGCTCTCCATGGACGGTCTCCAAGTAACTCACACGACCGTACTAACCTCAATTCAAGAGCAAAAGGCATGTTTCGAATTTTCCATCTTGCCGAAGTCCCTCACAGAGCCATTTGCGTGAATGACAAGAACCGCGTGTAACGAAAGCAAACCTGCTCGCCTGCCCTTCGAAGAATTCATCTGCGCTGGGGTCTGAACACTTGCCCTAGAGTCGGTGCTTCCGTACCCCGCTCGCACACCCCAAAAATCAGACAACGCACGCAAACGTTGGCCTAACCAAGCTAAGGGACATGCGCGTTTTCCGGGACTTGTCTGCATAAGTGCTCGGTGGGCCGAGCGGATTACAGGAATTTCAGAAGGGCTAGCAATTAGCCGCTATCTTGTTTTCAAGGGCCTAGCCCCTGAAGAGGAGAACTCATGAAAATTCGCACTCACGTTTGGTTAGTATCGCTTGCGATCCTGCTTGGCGCGCTACAGATGGTGTCTACGCGGCTTTCCTCGGCCTCCACTGGGCAAGTATTGAAAGCTAGTGGAACGAGCCCCGTACCGCCACCAATCCCGATCCCCCCCGTGCCGACGCTTTCTTGACACTGTCCGTCAGCGGAGACCAGGGAGGGAGAAGATGTTCCAAATCTTTTCCCTCCCTGTGCTAATATCCCGTTTACGTCCCTTCACGGCGGCCCAGCGTGTTCACACAAATTCTTTGGTGGCTTGGCATTGCACTTGAAGTTCTGATTCTGGTGCGCTCCGTCAAAGGAAACTTGTGCCAGAAGTATCCCGCCTTTTATCTATACTTGGGTGTTCTACTTTTGATCGAAGTGCTGCGCTTTTCTGTTTATGTGTTTAAGCCGCAATTTTACGGGCCCTTTTATTGGTACACGGAATTCCTGGCAACAACTATCGCCTATGCAGTTATTCTTGAAATTTACAGACAAGCACTGACCAATTCCCCTGGAGTGGCGCGCATTGCGCGACCTTTGCTTTGGGGTGTACTCGGCGCAGTCATCTTGAAAGCCACGTTGAGCGCCGTCAATCAGCTGATTTGGTCGCCGGCTACAACCCAAGCAGAACTCGAACGCGACCTGTACACAGTCCAGGCGCTTTTATTGGCGGGGATTATTGCGTTGGTCGCCTACTATGCTGTCGCTGCCTCGACAAATCTCAAAGGAATCATCTTCGGATATAGCACGTATGTCTACGCCAGCGTGATATCCCTGGCGTTTGGATCGCTGCCAGGATATGGGCCACGACCAGGGTGGAGGCTTGTTCAGCCTATTGCGTATCTGGTTGCCCTCCTAATCTGGAGCTGCACTCTGTGGTCTTATTCCCCCAATCTTGCGGCGGAAACTGAATCCAAGATTGACCGCGACTACAAACTCATCGCGCAGCAGACCAGAAGGGCGCTCTTGAAAGCCCGTTCATTCTTGAAGATGGGTGGCGAACTATGAGGCAATTGCTGCCGTATCTCGGTATCGCATTCCTACTCCTAACCGTCTCCATCCTGTGGGCCCGGCAGATCTTTCTATCGAACAAAAGCAAAATTGAAGTGCAAGTGCCACGAAAACGCGAGGCAGCAGGGGGAAGCACTGCTTCGCTTGGCGATCTTGGCGAGCGGATATTTGGTCTGGAAGATTGGGATTTCGTTTCACACAACGCTCCCTCCGAAATTCAAAAAATGTTTCTACATGAGCGCACAGTTCTCGCTATTTCCTGGCTTCGACGTACGCGAACGACGATCTCGCTGGTCATGCGCGCCCACCTTGTGGCTGCGGGGCAGGCTAAAGATTTGCACCCCGTGACCGAGTTGAAGTTAGCCCTCAGCTACCTCGTGTTTCTTATTCTGTGCAACGTTTTGATTGGCTGCATCTGGCTACAGGGTCCAATCCGGACGCGCAAGATTGTTGGCCAGACTCTTCGGACGGTTACGTGGTTGCAGGGAGCATTTGAGGTACTTATGGCGAGGGTTGATCCTGCAAACTGCAAAAGGCTCAGGACAAGTTTTGATCACAGAGCGGTTCGGAGCTAAATAGCACTGAGATATGAGCCCTGAAGCCAAAAACTTTGAAATTGAGCCTGCGGTGAGAGACCTAAAGAATCGCACGCTCGCAAGACTGCCGGGCGAGTTCAGTCGGCTCGTTTATTTGGCCTCTTCACGCGATTACAACACCGGACGCTATCACCACGACGGCCTCGCGTTTCACTTCAGCGAAATCGTGGCTTCGAAAGCTATGGCCACGTGCCACAGAGAAGTCTTTGATCGGCTTGTTTACGCCTCTCTGGAGGAGTTGATCGAGGAACTGAGTAACTACATCTCCTCGACTGATGAACGACCGGAAGAGTTTATAAAGAGTTGGAAACACCTTGGATCGTATCGGGTCACGATTCCTTCGGAGTGCGACGAACTTGGGGCCGAGGTTTTCTTGTGCAATGTCAAGATGGCTTTGGCGATCTTAGAGACACGTCAGAAGACCGCTTCTCAGGGCGAACAATTCGCATAGCGATACCGGTCACTCTGCCGATAATCTCCGCCTCGCGCGTATACGCAAAGTGCCGAAGGCGGG
>Ga0210405_10001316_pt1 | contig 28622 bp, 25 predicted proteins | sample IncBWH11MmetaG_FD_155492 | JGI IMG/M metagenome (GOLD analysis project Ga0210405, IMG submission 155492) | Forest soil microbial communities from Barre Woods Harvard Forest LTER site, Petersham, Massachusetts, United States - Inc-BW-H-11-M | ecosystem: Environmental > Terrestrial > Soil >...
TGCGGCATGTGGGCTCATTGCTTCGATGGCGTTGATGATCAAATTGACCATAACTTGTAGCAGTTGAACTCGATCGCCCTGAACCAGCGGCAAGTCCTTTGCCAGTTTCATCTGCACCGAGACGCCTTTCATCACGAGCTCATCGCGGGTTACGTCTATGGCCTCGAGGATCACAGCGTTGATCTCCAGGCATTCCCACCGTCGCGGCGCTTTCTTGATCAGCGCACGGGTGCGGTGAACGATGTCCCCAGTGCGCATTCCGTCCTTGACGATACAAGCGAGCAACCGCCGGACTGCTTCCGTATCTGTCGGCTGGGCGAGGAGCAGCCGCAGAGCGGCTTCGGCGTTCATGACGACAGCGCTGATCAGCTGGTTGATTTCGGCAATCGACGCCGATAGCTGCTCTAGGAATGCGACCTGGTTCGCGGACGCCAACTCTGTCTGAGTTTCGTGACACCGCGGCTGGCTGTCGCTCGCGGGTTGCTCCGGGGCGTTCAACGCCCACTCGGGCTCCTCCGCAATGATGTCGGGCGGAGGGCTCGGGTGGAACCTCTCGGCAAGCGCGGTTGCGGTAACGGCGGTGGTCTCGTGCACGGCGCGGGGCATGGCACACCTCCTCGGAACTTAGGTGGTGTAGCCGCTCTCGGAGGGCGATTCCTTAGGGCCGATCTTAAGAATTCTTAAATCACGGCAGCTATCTCTCAAAGATCACACCCGTCGTCCATGCCCACGGACCGTGGGACTCGGATCGCGACTGGTGCCGTTGCGCGCGGTGCAGTGTTACCGCAGCGCAAGTTTGACAATACGCTTCGGCTGAAGACGGGCTCTGGTCGTGAGCGGCAGTTTATTTGACGGCAGGAGTATTGCGCGCATCACCATGTAAGACAAAATCTCAATGTACGACGAAATCTCAGCCTGCCTAATCCGCGAGGCCGGAGGTGTCCGAAGCAAGCGCAAATGTGGTCTATGCGTGCGATCAATGGGAGATCGACCTTGGCCGGCGGGAGCTCCGGTCGCGCGGGATTCCCGTGCCGCTCGGCGGCCGGGCCTTCGAGATCGTCACGGTCCTCGTCCAATCGGCCACCGAGCTCGTCACCAAGGACCATATGATGGAACGGGTGTGGCCGGGCGCCATCGTCGGCGAAGGTACGCTCCACGTTCACATCTCCGCAGTCCGCAAGGCGCTAGGCCCTGATCGAGGCATGCTGAAGACGGTCTCCGGTCGCGGCTATCGCCTGCTCGGGAGCTGGACCCCCCAGCAGCGGGAGGCAACCGCCGCGAGGGTCCATTCACCCCTGACCCGCACATCCGGAGCGCCACCGGCGAACAATTTTCCCCCGCTCATTACGCGCCTGATCGGTCGGGCCGCGGCTGCGCAGTTTGTCCGAGACCTCATCTCCGCCTATCGGGTAGTGACCTTGACGGGCCCCGGCGGCATCGGGAAGACCTCGCTCGCCATCAAAGCCGTTCGTCACCTCCTCCCCGACTTTGAAGACGGGGGGTGGATCGTCGAACTGGCCTCGCTGTCCGATCGCGGCCTCGTCCCGTCCACGGTAGCCAGCACGCTCGGGCTGAAGCTCGCCGGCGAGATTTCGGCGGAGTCTGTCGCTCGCGCCGTTGGTGGAAGACATCTTCTGCTTGTGCTCGATAATTGCGAACACGTCATCGACGCGGTAGCGAACCTGGCCGAGACCTTCACGCGCTTGTGCCCGCGCACCACGATTGTGGCAACCAGCCGCGAAGTCCTGCGGATCGACGGCGAATCGGTCTATCCCGTTCCGCCGCTCGATGTGCCCGCTGTCGGGCAATCGGCGCCGGACTACATCATGCAATACAGCGCGGTGGAGCTGTTCGTCGCCAGGACAAGAGCGCTGAACGCAGGCTTCTCGCTCAAGCCGAAGACCTCGCGTCGATTGCCACGATCTGTCGACACCTCGACGGCATACCACTCGCTATCGAGTTCGCGGCGGCTCGCGCCGCGGTTCTCAGCGTTCAAGGGGTAGCCGCCGGCTTGCGCGATCGCTTCGCGCTGTTGGCGGCCGGCCGCCGCACGGCGCTTCCGCGGCACCGGACACTGCGCGCGACGCTCGATTGGAGCCATGAACTGCTGCCGGACGCGGAGCGGCGGTTGCTGCGGCGCCTGGCCGTCTTCGCCGGCGGATTCACCGTCGATGCCGCCACCGCCGTCATGACGGATACCGGATTCGGTGGGTCGGCGGTGCTCGACGGCATCGCCAATCTCGTCGCAAAATCATGGGTGGCGCTGGACAAATCGGGCGCCGCCGCCCGCTGGACTCTGCTTGAAACGATCCGTGCCTACGCACTCGAGAAGCTGGTCGAGCACGCCGAAGCCGACATAGTAGCCCGGCACCATGCATCGTATTTTCGCGATCTCTTCGCGCCGGCGACATCAAATTCCGGCTCGGGATTATTGACCGACGACTTGGCGCGCCGCGTCCGGGAGATCGACAACGTTCGCGCGGCGCTCGACTGGTCCTTTTCCTCCGCCGGAGACCGAGCGATTGGCGTTGACCTCACAGCCGCCTATTCGCCGGTCTGGCGGCACCTGTCGCTGATGGGTGAATGCCGCGAGTGCTGCGAACGCGCGCTGCTTGGTCTTGAACCCCAGGTGACCGCAAACATGTCGTTGCGAATGGAGCTGCAGATCGCCATCGCGGCCGCGATGTTCATCACTATGGGCCCCCCAGAACAGGCAAAAGCTCTCCTGACCGAGGCAGTCGAAACCGCCGATGTGCTGAATGATCTCTATGCGAAGGCGCGGGCTCTAACGACGCTATTACCAATTTATGCCGTTCGCGGGGAATACGCCAAGGCGCAGATCGCGGCGGAAGGGCTCGAACAAATCGCTCATCGTACTGGCGACCCGATACACCTCCGTTTGGCCTATCAGCAAATGGGAGTCACGCTTTTCCTGAGAGGCAGGCCTCGCGAGGCCCGGCAATATCTGGAACGCGTTCTTCGATCTCCAGCCACGCCGGGGGATCGCCCTAGCGTGATTTATTCCAATTCGAATGACCATGCGGTGGTGCGGGCGGTGTTGGCGCGCGCGCTTTGGACGCAGGGTTTGACGGACCAGGCGCTTAATGAGGCTCGCCTCAGCCTGAAAGAGCTGCAAGACACAGATCACCAACTCCAGCTTTGTCCAATACTGTATCATGGCATCTGTCGCATTGCCATGATGACAGGTGACTTCGCAACCGCCGATCGGGAGATCGCGCACTTGATCGAGGTGGCCAAAAGTTTGAACGCGCACCTCTGGGAGACCGCGGGTCACTTCCTGAAGGGGAAGTTGTTGGTCGAACGCGGCGACTTTGCGCAAGGCCTGCTGGTCTTGCGCGATGCCTTCGAGACGGGTGGCCGAATCTGGCGCCTGTCGTATCCGGAGTTCAAGGGCACTCTCGCGTCAGGACTTGCGGGAACGGGGCGACTCGACGAGGCGCTCGTTGCACTGGACGACGCGATGGCAGCCGACCGCGAGGGCGCCGACGGGCACGGCTGGTATGCCCCTGAATTGCTCCGCATCAAAGGCGAAGTTCTGCTCCAGCAAGCCGCGCATCAGTCCTCGCTTGCGGCCGAAGATTGCCTTGACCAGGCGGCCCAAGTGGCCCGCGAGCAAGACGCTCTATCTTGGGAGCTGCGGGTCGCCCTCAATGTTGCCCGTTTGAGGTTAAGTCAAGGTCGCCACCACGAGGCGAGAGCACTGCTTGCGTCGGTTTATGATCGGTTCACCGAAGGCTTCGCGACCGCGGATTTGCAGGCCGCCCGCACCATGCTTGAGGGGTTGCCGCCGTAACGCATGACGCTGGGATAAGCGCCGCGCACATCGCGCAGGGCCGTGGTTGCGTCCGCATAAAGCCTCGTCATGGCCGGGCATAGCCGTCTGAAGGACGGCGTCGCTTCCGCTCGCCTATGCCCGGCCATCCATCCGCTTTGAAAAAATCCTCTTTGGAAGTTTGATGGATACGCGGGTCAAGCCCGCGCTGCCTCGCCGATCACCGTGAGAACGTGCGCTGGATGCGTGGAACCGGTCCACTCGGAGCGACCCGCTCTGGCGCACTCGCGTCGCTCGGCGCTGAGTTGCCATCGCAAAAGGCCTGTGATCTGCCCAAGTGCTTGCATAATTTGTAGCCACACTTGGCGGCGTGAGGTGGGCCGTTCTGTAATGGAGATCAAAAATGATCTTCATGTTGTTTGCCGTAGCCATTGCTGCCTTGTTTTTTGTCGGCTCACTCATCTTGCTACGGTTGGGTCAGCGCCTCGGCTTGCGGTATCGCAAACGGAGCGGCACCGAGGGCACCGGCGGGTTGGCGACTGTCGAGGGTGCAATATTCGGGTTGATGGGTCTTCTGCTGGCATTCACGATCTCTGGTGCGCTGCAACGCTTTGATGACCGCCGTCAGTTGGTCATTCAGGAAGCGACGGCGGCCACCACGGCGTACGACCGGCTAAGCCTTTTCGGCGGAGACGACGCACGCAGGCTCCAGAGCGGCCTCAAGGAATATGTCCGCGCCCGGATCGATCTATATCGCATGGCGCATGATTTCTTGTTGGTCCAGCGAGCGGAAGATTTTTCGGACCAGCAAGAAAGAAAGGTGCTCGAACTCAAGAACCAGTTATGGGACGCGGCAGTGGCGGCTTGCCCGCAACCGAACTACCGTCCCGCATGCGGTTTGTCGCTGCCCGCACTGAATAGCCTGTTCGAGGTTGCACGTCAGCGTGCAGGTGCCGCCGAAAAACACCCGCCGCAGATCATCTACTTTATGCTGTTTGGCCTTGGTCTGGGGTGCTCACTCCTCGCCGGTTTCGGGATGGCCGCGAGCGCAGGGCCAAGCTGGATGCACATGGTGATCTTTGCGGGAAGCCTGACTGTTGCGCTCTACACCGTGACCGATATGGAATATCCGCGTCTCGGCCTCATCCGGATCGAGAGTTTCGATCATTTCCTCTCGGACGCCTGTGATCAAATGCGGTAAAGCGGCTGCCAATGAACCGCAGCTTGGTCACCGCAGAGATTAATGACCGTCATTTGCTGCGCCCTTATAGGGCTGCATTTCATGCCGCGCGACTTAGCGTGGCCACCCTTGTGGCCCGATGGATTGCTTCGCGGAGCCTGTCATCGGGCGCGCATTCGCGCGACCCGTTGGCTCGCAATGACGGAGAAACCATCAATGTGACGTACCTACCTGTTCTTGTTCACCGGCTTGCGCTTCTCGATGAACGCCGCCATGCCTTCGGAGCGGTCCGCGAGCGCGAAGGTTGAGTGAAACAGGTCGCGCTCGACGTTGAGTCCTTCCGCGAGCGGCGTCTCGAAGGCGCGGTTGATGGCGCTCTTGGCCATCTCCGCCGCGGGGCGCGACATCGAGGCGATCTTTTCCGCCATCGCCAGCGCTTCCGCCATCAGTTTGTCCGCGGGCACCACACGGCTGACCAGGCCGGATCGCTCCGCTTCCGCCGCATCCATCATTCGCCCCGTCAGGCACAGATCCATGGCCTTGGCTTTGCCCACCGCGCGCGTCAGCCGCTGGGTGCCGCCGATGCCGGGAATGGTGCCAAGCGTGATCTCCGGCTGGCCGAATTTCGCGGTGTCGGCCGCGATGATGATGTCGCACATCATCGCCAGTTCGCAGCCGCCGCCGAGCGCATATCCGCTGACGGCGGCAATGGTCGGCTTGCGGCAGTTGGCCACGCGGTCGGCCCGGATCGTGACGAAATCGCTCGCGAACATGTCGATGAAGCTTTTCGGCTGCATTTCCTTGATGTCGGCGCCGGCGGCAAACGCCTTTTCGCCGCCGGCGAGCAGGATGCATCCGATTTTTTCGTCGGCCTCGAGGTCGTCGACCGCGGCGGCGATTTCACGAAACAAGCCGAACGATAGCGCGTTGAGCATCTTCGGGCGGTTGAGCGTAACGATGCCGACCGCGCCTTTGGTTTCGACAATGATATGTTCGAACGTGCTCATGGTCCACCTCGCGCATCACTTTGCCGGCAATGTGCCCGCTGGCGGGATGGGCTTCAAGTGGGTGTCTTTGGGCGGACCGGCGTGTTGGGACGCACGGCCTCAGGGCCGGCACCTCAAAGGATGGCCCGACGCCGGTTCATCCTTTGAGGCTCGCGACAAGGAGCCGCCGTTATCCCCCCAACGAGCGCAAGGGCACTCCCACGCGAATGACGCCGCACCATCAGGCCATGAACATGCGTGCGGCCGATGCCATCGTCAGCAGCGCGCCGAAGCCGATGAAGATTTTTCCGATCAGCGAGGTCTGGTCCCACGTGGAGTTTTCCTGGCTGCTGGCCGTCACGGGCGCGGCTGGCGGGTTTGCCGGGGCCACGGCCGCGGTCGCTGCGGGCGGATTGCCCTCGTGCAACGAGCGATCGACGTCGTTGAGCTGGTCCGCGGCGACGACCAGGGGCTCATTGTCAGCCTTTGCGTCAACCGGGTATTCGGTCGCGGCCAGCAGGAGATCGTTGGCCCGCGCCGCGAGCGCATTGACGTTGCCTGACGCCGCGGGGAACGGGAGTTGCGCGTTGGCGTTGGCTACCTTCGGCGGAAGGTCCGATAACGCCTCGTTGTCGCCGACGTCGGACGCGGTCGCCTTCTTATGGGCGACGGTCTTCAGCGCAACCCCGTCGGATTTACCCTGCGCGTGGTGTTTCCAGTGATGCGAGCCGTGTCTGAGGTTTTTGTGGAGTGGGATCGGGGCCCCCGCGGAATTTTCCGATTTCGAATCGGCGGTCGCATCGTTCTCGCCTGCTGCCGCCTGCGACGGACAGGCGAAACACACAAAAAGCCCTGTTATCAGTATCAACGCCGAACGCCCGCTGGCTTCGATCGTCATTTGGCAATCCCCTTTTTTTGCCAGTCCCCGCCGCGGAATCAGAACTCAGGGCATGTCCGCAGCGGGGCGAAAAAAAGGGAATCTTCGGACCAGTCGGGCGAAAACGGGGCAGTGGCGCATCCTTTGGGCTGGCCGCTTCGCAAAATCCCTGCGCAATCGGACGGGTGTCAGCCGGTTCGATCGGTGTTATGAGCCTTCCAACAAAACCCGCGGATTGCGATTCCAGACGGAGGCGCCGAGATTCCGGGCCCTCCTGGAACGGCTAATCACGACTTCGTGATCAATTTGCAGCGGCGTAACAAATTGAAAGATCGACCGAATTGAAGTGTGGGAGCGGGCGTGCGCGAAACTGAAGACGAGTGGACCGGCCTGATGCGGCTGGCCATCTCAGGAGATAGTGCAGCGTATCACCGCCTACTCAAGGCCGTCACGCCGGTGTTGAGGGCAGGGGCGCGCCGTGGTCTGGCGCGGGCTGGCCAGCCGGTCGATCAATCCGAGGACGTCGTGCAGGACATTTTGTTGGCGGTGCATCTGAAGCGGCATACCTGGGACGCCAACGCACCCTTTGCCCCCTGGCTGTTTGCGATCGCCCGCAACAAACTGATCGACGCGCTGCGCCGCCGCGGCCGCAGGGTTTTCGTCAACATCGACGATTTTGCCGAAACGATTCCGAGTGAGCCTGTCGTGGAGACCGCGTCCGCGAGCGAGATCGCAGCCCAGCTGCAGTCCCTTCCTGCCCGCCAGCGCGAGGTTCTGCAATCGATCGCAGTCGAGAGCGCGTCGATCAAGGACACTGCCGCGAAATTCGCGATGAGCGAGGGCGCGGTGCGCGTAGCGCTGCATCGCGCACTGGCGAACCTCACCGCCAGACTGCGGGAGCAATGAGAATGAAAACCGAACAGCTTATTCGTACGCTCGCTGCCGATAACGAACATCGCGCCCGCCCGGTCGGATTCGTGCTGACGCTGGCGTTGCTTGCTGCGGCGCCGGTTTCAATGGCGATGTTCCTGATGGAGTTGGGTGTTCGGCCCGATGTCATGACGGCCATGCATAATCCGTTCTTCGATCTGAAGTTCGTTGTGACGCTGGCGCTGGCGATCTCGGCCATCATGGTGAGCCTGCATTTGTCACGGCCGGAGGCCTCCCTGAAGGGCTGGGCGTGGTTACTGCTGATTCCGGCCGGAATTCTCGCAGCCGCGATCGCAAGCGAGATGATGATGCCACAACGGGCGCCGATGATGACGCGCCTGATCGGCAGCAATTCGCGGATTTGCATGACGGCGATTCCGCTGATGGCGCTGCCATTGCTGGCGGCGGCGCTGATAGCCTTGCGTCACGGCGCGCCGGCGCGGCCCGCGGTCGCCGGCGCCATCGCCGGACTGTTGTCGGCGGGACTTGCGGCAACCATGTATGCATCGCACTGCACCGATGATTCACCGCTGTTCGTGGCGACCTGGTACACCATCGCCACCGCGCTTGTGACTGCGGTCGGCGCGCTGGCCGGAGCGAGAGTGCTGAGGTTTTAAGGCGCCGCCGTCTCTTTCCCTCTGTGGGAGAGGGAAAGCCTGCGTTCGCCCGCTCACGCCGCTGGAGCGGGGGTCGCGATCTGCTGCATGCGGTGGAAGCGAAGCACTTGCTGCGCGGTCGAGGGCCGCAACCGTTCGTAGGTCGCCTTGCAGGCCTCGAGATCGGACCGTTCGCCGCCCGAGAGATCGTCGCGCATGTTGATGATCGCCCTCACGGTCGACCAGGACAGCCCGGAAATCTTGGCCAGGATCATCACGCCCTCGGCGCGGGTCTCCACCATCATATTCTCGGCAATCGACACTGCCACGTTGGCAAGTGCCGCGACGGCGGCATTGGTTTCATCGAATTTGCCGGCTTCGGCGAAGGCTTCCACCTGATGCTCGTCAAGCCTGCCGTCTTCGTACAGCGATTTCACCAGCGCATGCGCGATGGCGGTTTCCTGGGTGATGGCCGATGGCGCCGTGCGCGCCTTCTGCGTCACTTCCCGCACTGCGGTGCACACTTCAGCGGCCAGCGGCGGATTGGCGGCCTCGAGCCGGGCTCGTACCTTTGCGGAGGCTTTTGCAAGCAGCTTCAAGTAGAGGTGACGTGGAATCGTCGGGCGCAGGCCGATGCAGGTCGCAAGCTCGTCATCGCCCTCCGCGCGATTGACCAGTCGGGTAAATCCGCGCTCGGAGAATTCGGCACCGGGATTGTTGACGGTGCTGTGGATCACCTCATCGTTGCCCCTCAGCACCAGCACGTCGGTGACCGCGCCGCTGAGCTCCCGGCGCGTCGAAATCGCCATCAAATGCGCCTGGCTCTTGTTACGCGCGGTCTCAATCAGCGCATCGTCGTCGAGCCGTTCCGACTGGGACAATACGGGAGCCGCGACCTCGATCACATCGTCGAATGCCAGCGCGCGGATCGTCTGCGGCGGCGCGCGGTCGATCGGAGCCAGGCGATTGGAGAGCAGTGCCTTGGCGGAATTCTCGATGTGATGCATCAGGCATTGGAAGACATCGTCGAACAGCTCGATCTGGTCGTCCGAGAAGTCGACCGCGCCGTTGATGAAGAGATCGGTGACGCGGCGCAGCGTTTCGACCCGGCGTGCGACGGTTCCATGGGCGAGCGTGGCCTGCAACTCGTCAAGCAGGTTTTCTGAAGTGGAGGCGGATTTCGGACTCATGACTCTATCCTGGAGTGATTTGCGTATTGACCGCTGACGGCTTCTTCGTCCACGGCAATGGTCGATCGTTTCATGCGCTGGCGATGCGGTTGCGGCCCCTCGCCTTGGCTTCGTAGAGCGCGCGGTCGGCGCGCGCGAGAAAGGTGTCGGCGGTTTCGTCCGGCCTCAGAGTTGTGACGCCTGCTGAAACGGTCACCCGCATCCCCGGCGAGAACGCGCTCCAGTCCAGCTCGGCAATGATCGCGCGCAGCCGGTCGAGGATGCGCACGGCCGCGTCATCGGCTGTATCGGGAAGCACCAGCAGGAATTCTTCGCCGCCGAAGCGGCCGAACCGGTCGAAATCGCGGATATTGGCGAACACGCTGATGGCAAACGTCCTCAGCACTTCGTCGCCGGTCGGATGCCCGTAGGTATCGTTGATGCGCTTGAACCAGTCGAGATCGATCAGCGCGATTGAACAGGGTGCCTGGGTGCGATGGGCCCGGGAAATTTCGCCGCCCAGCGTCCGCATGATGGAACGGCGGTTGAGCGAACCGGTCAGCTCGTCGAGCTCGGCGAGCTCTTCGATGCGCTTGTTGGCTTCCTTGAGTTCGAAACTGCGGTTGTAGAGCATCGTGCGCATCGAACTGCCGTAGAGACCTACAAACACGCACTGGCCGATCGTCAGGGCATAGCAAAGCGTCGCCGCAAATCGTTCGATGTCGGTCGCGACCGGCATGCCGATCGGCCTGCTGGTAAGCAGGAAAATCGGCGCCAGCCCGATCATCGTGAAGGTCCAGGCAATGGTGGCCTGCCGGGAAGTCATGCGCAGCGCGCCGAATCCGAAGATCAAAAACAGCACGCTGAGAAAAGCGTATCCGATTTCAGGCGCCGCCAGCAGGAAGACCAACTGCAGCGCGACATGGCTGCCGACCTGGAAGAGCGTGAGATAATGATCGTCGAACCTGTCATTGACATGGGTTTCCGACAGCACGACAAAAAATCCGACCAATCCGATGCCCGACAGGAAATAGACCGAGGGAATGATCATCGCGATGGTGCCGGCGTAACCATAAACCAGCAGCACCAGTGTTATCAGCGAGCAGCTTGCAGCCTGCACGATGAGCATCCGGCGGCGCTGGCCGACCCGGCGCTGCAATACCTCCGGCGGCAGGCCGGAGGCGCATGCGAGCGCGCCGTCAGTGCCCTGTCCTTGAAGCAATGAAGCTGCGCCGCCCATGTCCGCCGTCAGTGAAATGCAGTGAGCGGAACCTTAGGGAGGAAAGCCTTTAGGTTTGGTATCTTTCCGGCCAAATCACCCCGGCCTGCCGTTTGAGCCGGTGCGGACATCCTGGTGTGCGCCCCCTCGATGCGGACCGATCCTCGAAACGCTGGTTTACGCGCCAAGCCTTTAAGGTTGGGATCGGATGCTCCCGTCATGGCCCAAGGCTGCTGCTACCAAGGCTGCGACCAAGGCTGTTACCAGGGCTGTTAAGCGAATCTTATTGTATTATGGTACCTTGCGCGGCTCTCCCGGCCGCTATGTCGGCCGACATACGAATTCTGTGCGGAAGATCACAGATTCGGGCGGGCTACTGCTATAATTCGAAGAATCTTGCCTTTCCAATCGAACCACGCGCCACCCCACTTCGACCAACCTTGCGAGACGGCCATTGAGTGCGACACAGGCGGCTTCGGACGAGGTCCTGATCGCTCGGATCGCCCAAGGCGACCGGCTCGCCATGCAGGTGCTGTACGGAAGACATCATGTCAGGGTGTTCCGTTTCGGGCTCAGGCTCGTTCGGAGCGAACAGGTCGCGGAAGACCTCATCAGCGAGGTGTTTCTCGATGTCTGGCGTCAGGCCGGCAAGTTCGAAGGCCGATCCGCCGTTTCCACCTGGCTCTTGGCCATTACGCGATTCAAGGCCCTGTCTGCGCTGCGGCGCAGGAAGGACGCCGAATTGGATGATGAGGCCGCCAATGCGATCGAGGATACGTCCGATGATCCGGAAGTGGCGGTGCAGAAGAAGGATACCAGTGACGCGTTGCGCAAATGCCTTACCGCATTGACCGCCGAGCATCGGGAGATCGTCGATCTCGTCTACTACCATGAGAAATCGGTGGAAGAAGTGGCCGGAATCGTCGGCATCCCGGAGAACACCGTGAAGACGCGCCTGTTCTATGCGCGCAAGAAATTGGCCGAACTGCTGAAGGCAGCCGGCGTGGAGCGAGGCTGGCCATGATGGCAACGAGCAAGCAAATACTGGAGCAAGAGCCCAGTGAAATCGAATTGCTGTTGCCCTGGCATGCGGCCGGCACGCTGAATGCACGCGATGCCCGCCGGGTCGACGAAGCCCTTGCCCGCGATCCCGAACTGGCGCGGCAATACGCCGTGATCCGGGAAGAATATGCCGAGACCATTGATCTCAACGAGAGCCTCGGTGCACCGTCCGCGCGCGCCATGCATAAGCTGTTCGCGGCGATCGATGCCGAGCCTGAGCGCAAGCCGCACGCCTCGCTCAATGTCGCCGCGCGATTGACCGGCTTCTTCGCGCGGCTCTCACCGCGGACGCTGGCCTGGTCGGCGAGTCTGGGCGGACTGGCGCTGCTGGTGCAGGCCGGCGTGATCGGCGCAGTGCTGATGAATGAGCGGCCCGCCGCGTTTCAGACCGCATCGTTGAGCAGCAACGAATCCGTCACCCGCGACCTTGGGGCGGCCGCGCTGCCCCGGGCGCTGGTGCGGTTCGCGCCTGACGCGCGCGTCGCCGACATCACGGCGTTGCTGGATAAATATCAGGCCTCGATAATCGACGGCGGCAAAGGTGGCATGTTTCGGTTGCAGTTCGCCAACCGCGCGATGACCAGGGACGAATTTAACGGCGTGTTGAGCAGGCTGCAAAACGAGAAGATCGTCAGTCTTGCGGTAGCGACACCCTGACGCCGCGCTTTCATTATCCAACGCTCATGCGCATTGCCAGCCGGCAAGCCGAGGTTTCATGATCCATGACCGTGCCAAAGGGCGAATGACGATGCGGCGTGCGGTCCTTACCTTGATCGCCGCAATCCTGCCGCTGGCTCCCTTCGCGGGCTCGGCCGCTCACGCGCAAAGCATCATGCGCTCGCCCAGCATCAACATCCAGTCGCGGGTTCCGAGCATCAATCCCACCGTGGCGCCACATATCGATCCCGTCGTGGCGCCTCGCATCGATCCGGTCGTGGCGCCACGCATCGATCCCAACCTCGCGGGCAGGGCGGTTACCGGCCTCGGCGGAAACACCTCGCGGCTTCGCTCCGGGTGCAGTTACGCCTATCGCGACAGCAGCGGCGACTGTTCGGACCAGCCCGTGGCGGATGGCAGCGGCAACGGCCGCGGATCCGGCAGGAACAAGGGCAATGACGCGCGCCGCAATACGCTGCAGACCGCGCTCAATTCGCGCAATGAACTTGTCGCCGAGATCGACGGCGCGTTGTCCGATGCGCAGGCCGACGCACTGGCGCGGCGCCACGGCCTGACGCGTCTGGAATCGCAGAGTTTCCCGCTCGTCGGCGCCACCATCGGCCTGTTCCGCATCACCAATCGCCGGACAGTTGAGACCGCGAGCCGCGAACTTGGCGCCGACAACAGCGTCCGGACGGTGCAGCCGAACTTCCGCTATTTCCTGCAGGACCAGAACACGGAATTGAGCGAAGGCGATCCGGCGCAATATGCGAACGCCAAACTTCGCCTGCCGCAGGCGCATACGCTGGCCCATGGCGCCAACGTCACCATCGCCGTGATCGATTCCGGGATCGACGTCAGGCATCCCGAATTCGCCGGCGCCATGCTTACCTCCTTCGATGCGCTCGGCAGCAAGGAGGGCCCGCACGTCCACGGCACCGGCGTGGCCGGAGCGATCGTGTCGCATGCGCGGCTGATGGGGAGCGCGCCGGCGGCGCGGATCCTGGCGATCCGGGCCTTCGGTGCATCACCAAAGGGCGCGGAAAGCACGTCCTATGTGATCCTGAAGGGGTTGGATTATGCGGCGGCGCATGGCGCCCAGATCGTCAATATGAGTTTCGCCGGCCCGAAGGATGCCCTGATCGAACGTGGTATTGCAGCTTTGGCCGCCAAGGGCATCGTGATGGTGGCGGCGGCGGGCAACGCCGGTCCGAAATCGCCGCCGCTATATCCGGCTGCCAACGCCAATGTGATGGCGGTCAGCGCGACGGATGCCCAGGACAGACTGTTTGCCGCATCGAACCGGGGCGGCCACATCGCGATAGCGGCGCCCGGCGTGGAGATCTTCCTGCCCGCTCCGGACGAAAAATATCAGATGAGCTCGGGCACCTCGTTTTCCGCGGCCTACATCAGCGGCCTCGCCGCGCTGATGCTGGAGCGCGATCCGGCATTGAAGCCGGACGAGGTGCGGGCACTTCTCTTGAAAACCGCCCGCGACCTTGGTCCGCCCGGCCGGGATGACCAGTTCGGGGCCGGCGAAGCGGATGCCTTTGCCGCGGTTTTGGCTGTCGCCACCCCGCCGGCGGTACCGGTCGCCGAGGTTTCCGGCAGGCCTGCCGCCGGAAGCGGGTCCGAGCGACCGGATGTCTCCCCGAGCAGGGCCTTGAACCTGCCGGCCGCCACGGTGGCATCCGATAGAGCGGACGACGGCGAACCCAAACCCGCCGCTGGCGAAAAGCCTGCCTCCGGCGAAATCGGACCCGCCGCGCGGTAATTTCTCGTCCAAAGCCGGCCGGAAACGTTAAAAAATTCTCCAAACGGCGTTGAACGTCCGGCGCTCCTTCCGCGACCAATCGAAAGGTGGGAGCGGTTATCCCTCCCCATCGAGGCTGTATTCGGCGCGAGCGCCCATCCACCCCAAGCGCCCATATGGCTTGACCCGTCCGGTTGTCCCCCCGGACGGGTCTTTCGTTTTTGGCCCGCGATTTTGAGAGCGTCACGTCTTCGGCCGGAAATTTTTGGGCGCCGTCTGCCGCACAGCACCGTCATGCCGGCCTGTCGCTTGACTGCGGGAGGGAAGGAGAATCCCCGGGTTTCTACGGGCAGAGCTCGACGAATGATGTCAGGCAAGAGGTGATAGCTGGACAAAATAAAAGTTTTCCACAAAATATCTCTGTCACGTCGGATTGATTCGTACTGGTTGCGTCCCGCGTCCGTTTTTCTCCTTACGGGCTGGTTCATGACACATCGACTCGACGTGGCACGTGGCCGCGACATCGTCGCGCGCTGGTGCACCCTTGCCGAGCAGCGGCTCGAATACCTCACCGAATTGTTCGAGACCGGGCGCTGGCGCCGCTTTCACAGCGAACGGGCTTTTCTCGAAAATATCCAGGAGGCCAAGGCCGCGGTGGAAACCTGGCGCGGTCTTTCGCGGCGTGAGGCCTCGTACGACAACACAGTCGTCGACATGTCCTGGCTCGGTCGCTCCATGGCGGCGCGGCGCAGCGAGAAATGGCGCGACGCTGTTCATCTGTTGCAACCTTTGGCGGTGGAGATTCCGGCCGAAGCGTCGCCCGGGAATTCGATCGCCCCGCAAGCTGACGCGGCCGGTAGCGCGGAAGCGCTCCTTGTGCGAGCGATTTACGAAGCTGCGGAGTTGACGCCGGGCCTGGCTCCGATCGCCGAACGCTATCCACTGCTGCGCAACGCGCTGTAGGCAGTGAACGTCATCCTGAGGCGCGAGCCTCTTCGGCGAGCCTCGAAGGATGACATGCTCAGCTGGTCTTTGCCCTGCCGGCGCGACGACGGGAAAGTCTACTCAGCGTTGTCCAATCCGTGCGAATCAACGCTTCCTTCTTGGCACGGCTCCAACCCTTGATCTGGCGTTCGACCGCAATTCCATCCGTGATCCGATCGAAATATTCAGACCAGACGAGAACGACCGGACGCCTCGGAAAAGTATATCCTTGATACGATCCGGCATTGTGCTGATCGACACGCACTGAGAGGTCGTGTCCCGTCGCGCTTCCGATGTAATAGGATCCATCGGCGCAGCGCAGCATGTAAATGTAGATGCCCATAAATGTCATCCTTCGAGGCTCGCAAGGGCTCGCACCTCCAGCGATAACGGCGAAGCCGTTACGCAGGGATGACGCACCTCGGCCTGCTGTCAATATCTTACCGCCGCACCGCGTTGGTCCCCACCACCACCTGGGCAAAGCGCTGCGCGCCTTCGGCCGACAAATCGGATGTAATGGGGCGTGCGTGATCGAGCCCGACCACCGCGCCGCGCGGCGTCTCCGAGATCATGTTGTCGTTGACCAGCACCGTGCCCGCGCCGGGCGCCACCGACACGCCGACGCCGACAAAGGCGTTACGGATGACGTTGCCCGAGATCACGACGTCGCGCAGATATTTGCCCCAGCCGGCGACGATTCCGAACGAGGGCGCATTCTCGATCACGTTGCCTGACACGGTGGTATCGGCCTCGACGTAGATGCCGATGCCGGCGTCGTCATCCGGCGCGGTGCCGATCGGGCGCTTCGGCAGCAGGTTGCGGATGATGTTGCCTTGCACGACCGCGAGGCGCCCGCCCTCGTTGAAATTGCACACGGAAACGCCCAGCGCCGCGCCGTCCACGGTGTTGTTGGCGATCACGGCGCCCTCGAACGAAAATTCGGAATAAAGCGCCACCTCGCGGACGTCGCTGACGCTGTTGCCGGTGATCTGGATGTTGGACGCCGAATTGCCGCGCACCGCGGAATAGTCGCAATTGCGAATCCGGTTTCCCCGCACGATCACATTGCCGGCGCGAAACGCATTGATGGCGTTGCCGTATTGTCCGGAGCCGCCGGCGCCGGCCTTGATGTCCTCGATGCGATTGTCCGCGACCAGCGTGCCATCGTCGCCGATCGCCGTGCGCAGGATTTCGATGCCGTTGTCGTTGGTGCCGGCAATGGTATTGCGCGTCACCAGCAGGCCCTGCGCGTCAAACGACACGATCGCCGTCGTCGCAGATTTCGTGATGATGTTGCCGCTGATGTCGCCGGAAACGTTCTCGAACCAGATACCGTTGCCGCCGCTGCCGGTGATTTCGCAATCGGTGATGCGGATATCGTGGCCACCGAGGCAATGCACGAGACCGCGCCGGATCGGCAGGGGGGTGCCGCCGCCGTCAAGCATGATGTTGAGGAGACCAATGCTGTTTGCGCCTTCGCCGGAAAACATCGACGCGCCGCCGTTGAAGACAAACCGGGTCGCGCCGCGCACGCCAACGAGCTGCGTGCCGCTTTGCAGGCGAAGCATGCCGGTGCGATAGACGCCGGGCGGCAGCGCCAGCGGCACCTGCGCGCGGGCGGCCTCGTCAATCGCGCGCTGCAACGCTTTGGTCTGGTCGTCGGGACTGCCGGGGCGGACGCCGTATTGCGTGGCGTCGCGCCCGAGTGTCGATGTGAGCTGTGCCGCGCGCGCGCTATCCGGCGACATCGCGAACGCGCCCACCGCGCCGGCTGCGGATGCACCTAAGAAATGGCGGCGAGAGACGTCCATGATCGCGTAATCCTTGGGAACGCGCGTGGTTGCATTCGCAGCTCATACGTAGCGCAAAAATGCGGCTGGGCAGGTGAAGACGGTAGTGGAAGAGGTTGATTGTCGGGGTAGGGTTAACAGGCGTCGATGCTGTAGGCTGGGCAAAGGCGTGTTTGCGCCGTGTCCACCAAAAACGGAGACGCTGAGCAAGGCGGCGGGCTCGCGGAGTTTATCATCGGGCGCGCGTTCGCGCGACCCGTTGGCTTAACCCACCCTACGCAGCTCGCTTGCTTAACCTCACCCCGCTTGCGGGGGGAATTATCCCTTTAAGATAGTAGCCCCAATTTCTGGGAATTATCGGTCTTGACCTAAAAACGGGACGCCTGCAACTTGGTGGGCATGGCAAACAAGCGCGCAACGAAAGATCGTAAAGAGGAAATCGAGCTGGACCCCCGTGGGTGGGAACGGTTCGAGCGCGCCGTCGATGCCGCCGTAAAGAGCGGCCCTAAGCACAAGGTGACAAAGAGGCCTGCCAAACGCCGCGCCGCGCGCAAGTCGAAATGACGAAGCGGGATTTAAAGCTCCGTCGTTGCATGAGTGCCTTCACCGGACACGGTGAGTTGCCCCAATTAAAAACCGAAGCGCTTCGCCATGTTGGCGAAGCCTATAGCCGTAATATTCGGCGGGTATATGCTCTTGTCCTCTTTGCGCCAGCGGCCATCTGGACATCAATAACCGTCCAGCGACACACGGATCAGATCGAACATCGATTCCCCAACAAAGATCCAAGAACGCGGATTGCGCTGATCGATCAGGCTATAAAAAAGGAAATGAGAGAACACGCTGCTATATTTGAGAAAGGCGGCACTGTTGCCCAAAGGCTAATCGATCAGCAGCATACGGTTTCGTTCCAGATGCTTTCCTCGCAGTCCCCTGAATTTAACGACGGTCCGGAAGCATGGATGGCATCGCAGATAATCGCCACATGGACCGCATTTGAAGCTATGACCGGCGATCTATGGGAAGCGGCTTTAAACGCCAAGCCTGCCATTCTGGCGAAGCTGGACGGCCGTAATCCGTCATCGAGGTCAAAGCCCGGCGACGATCCGAAAAGAATAAAACTGGACTACCTGTATCAATACGATTTCGACCTGTCGGGTCGAATGGGTTCAATTTTTGTAAGGGAAAAACGTTATTCGTTCGATCGTCTCGATGGAATCCGGGACGCCTACCGCGAAGCCTTCAGCGTTGATGGCGATCCGGTCAAGGCGATCATGGCCGACAAAGCTTTGGATGTTGGCAGTCTGGTTAGGAACAACTTGGTTCATAACGGCGGCATCATCGACGCCGCTTATGCAAGCCGCGCTTCCGTTTTGCCGCCGGAAGCCGTCGGCGAAATCGGTAGTCCGATTCTGATCGACGGCGAGCTAGTCGCGAAAATCAACGGACCGCTGATTAAGGCTGGCCATGATCTAGTAGTGGCCGTCGATAACTGGCTTTCATCTCACTGAGGAAAATCCATGACCGAAAAATTGAAGCGCGCCACTGTGTCGCGCGTAGCGCGACTCCGGGTGAGAGGGAGCCCCCGCATACGTTGTGGATCGGCATTCGCAGAAACGGCCCCTCACCCCAACCCTCTCCCCGCCTAGAGCGGGGCGAGGGAGTCAGACTGCCCGAACTGCAGCTCTGGTCAGTTTGACCATCTCCAGCAGCATCGCCTCTCCGGCATCGACCAATCGTTCGAGCGTGATGCGATCAGGCGCGCTCTTGCGTCGCAAGGCGCCGCCGCGCGCGAGCAGGGGGATATGCACGAAAGCAGCGAGACGGGGACCATCGTCGCCGCGGGTCGCCTCGATCGCGCGCCAGCTCAGATAGTTGCAGAGATAACTTCCGGCATCGCGCGAGGCCCGGGCATCGATGCTGGTTCCGACCTCTGCACGCAAAAGTTTGGCGGTATGAGGACCGAACATCAAGGCGTCGGCGCCGTCTGATATCGATCCCTTGCGCGCGCGGGCACGATCGGCATCGGGGAACAGAGTGGTGACGGCATTGCGCGCCCGGGTTTCGATCCGGACATGCGCCGTGCGATCGGCGAGACCGAACATCAAAAGGCCCTGCGGGCGGTGTCGGGCGATGAGGGCTGGGAGTTCCCGATCGACCGTGCCGTAGGTGACGTGGAATATATGTCCGATCAGGTCGATATCGCTAAACGCTGGACGGCGCAGCTGTGTCAGCCGCTTCACCAGCGGCATCGTCGGATTGAACGGCGCGCCGGGAAAGGGGCCGAAACCGGTGATCAGGATGCGCAGGTGATCGCTCAATTTTGCCAAGACCCTCCTCCGTCATGCCCGCGAAAGCGGGCATCCAGAGCGAGATGACATTTCTTCGAATCGCCATCTCGCTTCATCTTTTTGTTTGAGCATGATCTTTTCGGAAAACCGGTACCCACTTTTCCGGATCATGCTCTAGTAAACGCTGAAGCTTGTTTTTTCTCAATGACTACTCTGGAATACTGGATCGTCCGCTGGAGCCTGTCGTCGGGCGGCACTTCGCGCCGAGCCCGGTGGCGGACGATGACGTTCTCATATGGCGCGAGTACTCGCTTCACCTCAGCAGTTCCGCAATCTGCTCCGCCGCCAACGCCGGCGTGATGCGGCCATCGGCGACCTCGGCTTCGATCCGCTTGACCTTGGCGCGCACTGAAACGTCGGCGCGCAGCCGCGCCATCATCTGCTGCTCCAGCATCGACCACATCCACTTCACCTGCTGCTCCCTGCGGCGGCCTGCGAATTCGCCTGAGGCGTTCATCGCCGCGCGGTGGTCGAGTATCTTTTGCCACAGCGTATCGATTCCGGTGCCCGTCAGGGCCGAATAGGTCACGACCGGTGGATGCCAATGCTCCGAGCGGGGGGTGAGAATATGCAGCGCGCCCCGATATTCGCTGGCCGCCAGATTGGCGCGCTTGATGTTGTCGCCATCGGCCTTGTTGATCGCGATCATGTCGGCGAGTTCGACCAGGCCCTTCTTGATGCCCTGCAGCTCGTCGCCGGCGCCGGGCAGCATCAGCGCCAGGAAAAAGTCGGTCATGTCGCAGACCGCGGTTTCGGATTGCCCGATGCCGACGGTCTCGACCAGCACTACGTCGAAGCCCGCGGCCTCGCACAGCAACATCGCCTCACGCGTCTTCGCGGCGACGCCGCCGAGCGTGCCCGAGGCCGGCGACGGCCGGATATAGGCGCTGTCGGATGCCGATAGCCGCGCCATTCGGGTCTTGTCGCCGAGGATCGAGCCGCCGGTGCGGGCAGAGGAGGGGTCCACGGCGAGCACCGCGACCTTGTGGCCGCGCTCGATCAGGAACATCCCGAGTGCATCGATGGTGGTGGATTTCCCCACCCCGGGCGAGCCAGTGATGCCGACCCGGATCGCCTTGCCGGTATCGGGCAGCAGCGCCTGCACCATTTCGCGCGCCGCCGCCTGATGATCGCTTCGCCTGCTTTCGATCAGCGTGATCGCCCGCGCCAGCGCCGCGCGATGGCCTGCGCGGAGGTCTTTGGCCAGCGTGGTGATCGGGCTCGATTCAACGGAGGGACGTTTGGACATGCCAACGGTTTATATCGGATGGGCGCGGCAGACGAGAGACTAAAACCTGTTGCTGCGGACTGGTGCACAGGCCTGCGGTATTCAATCTGTCGAACAAAACGGAGGAGGGGTCCTGGCAGACGATCCCCGCGTCCCCGCGGCCTGCCGGGCTTCGTCCGGGCGAGGTTCTTCAAAAAGGACCAAGGCCAGCGTGGTCTGCGCAAGAAGATTGAAGAACGGGGCGAGAGTCAGCCGATAACTTTTCCCGCCGCCGAAGCTTCCTTGACTTCGTCAAGCTTGCCGGTCCTGACGTCGTAGATGAAGCCGTAGATCGGGATGAATTTGGGCACCAACGGATGGTTGCGGATGCGCTGGACGTCCTCGGTGACGCTCCTGGGGTTGTCCGTGAAGGTGTGCCAGTGCACGTCATGCCCGGCCTTTGAGCCGCCGCCATGCTTCGGGTTCGACCATACCTTGCCGTCGAAGGACGCGGTTTCGAGATTATCCTCCAGCAGGCCGGCGATGATCTCGCCGGTGAACAGCTGCATGCCGCAATCGGTATGATGGATCACGAACCATTCATTGGTTCCGAGCAACTTGTGCGAGATCACCAGCGAGCGAATCGCGTCGTCGGAGGCCCGGCCGCCAGCGTTGCGGATCACATGGGCGTCGCCTTCGGCGAGGCCGGCATATTTCGCGGGGTCGAGCCGCGCATCCATGCAAGTCAGGATCGCGAAATGCCGCGCCGGCGGCAGCGCCAGCTTGGCCTTATCGCCGAAATTGCCGGCGTAGGTCTTGTTCGCGGAAAGCACCGCGGCGTAATTGCCTTCTTTTGACATGATGCCGGCTCCTGTTTCGAACTGCCGCGCGATCGAACGCGCGGACGCCAACGCCAGGAGTCAACGCGCAGGACAGGTTCCGGTCAACAAAATGGAATGTCGTTGTTTCCGGCGCAGCAGTGCATTCGTGCCGGGAACCGGCTGCGAGGCAACGGAGATATTTTTTATCGCGCAATCCTGGCGGCGCGGTTGCGCTGTCCGGTTACCGCGGTCGGCGTGGCAATCTCCGGCGAGGACTTTGATATCGAGGGAGACACCATTCGGCAGCGTCACGCCTTCATTCACAATGGCGGACCGCGGCGGGCGAGGGAAAGTACTACTCCGCCGCCTCGCTATGCCCCAGCCGGGCGTTCAGCTTGTGGATCAGGTCTTCGGCCGCGTCCGCGATCACGGTGCCCGGCGGGAAGATTGCCTCGGCGCCGGCTTTGTACAGCACGTCGTAATCCTGCGGCGGCACCACGCCGCCGACGATGATCATGATGTCATCGCGGCCCTGCTTTTTCAGCGCGGCCTTCAGTTCGGGCACCGCGGTCAGATGGGCCGCCGCCAGCGACGACACGCCCAGAATATGCACGTCGTTCTCTACCGCCTGCCTCGCCGCTTCCTCGGCGGTGGCAAACAGGGGTCCGATATCGACGTCGAAACCGACATCGGCGAAAGCCGACGCGATCACCTTCTGGCCGCGGTCGTGGCCGTCCTGGCCGATCTTGGCGACCAGAATGCGCGGCCGGCGCCCTTCCGCTTCCTCGAACGCATCGATCAGCGCCTGTACCTTCTCGACCCGGTTCGACATGGTGGACGCCTCCCGCTTGTAGACGCCGGTGATGGATTTGATTTCGGCGCGATGCCGCCCGAACACCTTTTCCATCGCGTCGGAAATTTCGCCGACCGTGGCCTTGGCGCGCGCGGCATCGATCGCCAGCGCCAGCAGGTTGCCGTTGCCTTCGCCCGCACTGCGCGTCAGCGCCGCCAGCGCATCGTCGACGTCCTTCTGGTTGCGCTCTTTCTTGAGCCGCTTGAGCTTGTCGATCTGAAGCCGACGCACGGTGGAATTCTCCACCTTCAGCACGTCGATCGGCGCCTCGTTGACCGGCCTGTATTTGTTGACCCCGATCACCGCCTGCTTGCCGGCGTCGATCCGCGCCTGGGTTTTGGCGGAGGCTTCCTCGATCCGCAATTTGGGAACGCCGGCTTCGATCGCTTTCGCCATGCCGCCGAGCGCTTCGACCTCCTGGATATGGCCCCAGGCTTTCGCCGCGAGATCGCGCGTGAGACGCTCGACATAATACGAGCCGCCCCAGGGATCGATGATGCGGGTGGTGCCGCTTTCCTGCTGCAGGAACAATTGCGTGTTGCGCGCGATTCGCGCCGAGAAATCGGTCGGCAGAGCCAGGGCCTCGTCGAGCGCATTGGTGTGCAGCGACTGGGTATGGCCTTGCGTGGCTGCCATCGCTTCGATGGTAGTGCGCATCACATTGTTGAAGACATCCTGCGCGGTCAGCGACCACCCCGAGGTCTGGCAATGGGTGCGGAGCGACAGCGAGCGCGGGTCTTTCGGATTGAACTGGCTCAGGAGCTTCGCCCACAACAGCCGGGCGGCGCGCATTTTTGCCACCTCCATGAAGAAGTTCATGCCGATGGCCCAGAAGAACGACAGCCTTGGCGCAAAACGATCGACGTCGAGGCCCGCCTTGAGCCCGGCGCGGAGATATTCGACGCCGTCGGCGAGCGTATAGGCGAGTTCGAGGTCCTGAGTCGCGCCGGCTTCCTGCATGTGATAGCCGGAGATCGAAATCGAGTTGTACTTCGGCATCTTTTGCGAGGTGTACGCAAAAATGTCGGAGATGATCCGCATCGATGGCGCCGGCGGATAGATGTAGGTGTTGCGCACCATGAACTCTTTCAGAATGTCATTCTGAATCGTCCCTGAGAGCTTTTCCGGCGGCACGCCCTGTTCCTCGGCTGCCGCCACGAACAGCGCCAGGATCGGCAGCACCGCGCCGTTTATGGTCATCGACACGCTCATCTGGTCGAGCGGGATGCCGGCAAACAGCGTGCGCATGTCGTAGATCGAATCGATGGCCACCCCCGCCATGCCGACATCGCCGGAGACGCGGGGGTGATCGGAATCGTAACCGCGGTGGGTAGCGAGGTCGAACGCGACCGAGAGGCCCTTTTGGCCGGCGGCGAGGTTGCGGCGGTAGAAGGCGTTGGAATCTTCAGCCGTCGAGAAACCGGCATATTGCCTGACCGTCCAGGGCTGGTTGACATACATGGTCGGGTAGGGGCCGCGCAAGTAAGGCGCGATGCCGGGCCAGGTCTCGAGGAAATCGATGCCGTTTAGATCCGCTTCGCCATAGCTCGGCTTGACGAGAATTCCCTCCGGCGTGAGCCAAGGCTCCGCCTCGCCGGAAGGCCGTGCACCGGCCGCCCTTTCAAAAGCGATATTCGCAAAATTCGGTATGCGGCTCATCGTCTCCATCTTATCACAACCAGGCCCCAGGGGTCGCCACCCCTAATCATGATCCGGATGCTGGTGGCTGACGATCCCGCTTACCTTCTCCGCACCATAGTTCTGCAGGGTGGTCTGGCTCGGCAGGTTGGCGATCGCCACCACCCAGCCAAGCCGGGATTCGGTGCCGTATTGCATCATTGGCACCACCCGGTCCGGGCGATCGAAGGTGCCGGTCATGATCTCGATCCGCGGCCCGTCGATGCGGCGGAAGCTGAGCGGCGTGCCGCAATCCCTGCAAAAGTCGCGCTCCGCAATCGAGGAGGAGCGGAACGCGGCCGGCTTGCCTCGGGTCCAGGCGAAATCGCTTTTTTCAATCTCGGCAAAGGACGCGAACGGCGCGCCGGAAGCCTTCTGGCACATCCGGCAATGGCAGACGCTGATTTTCCGGGGTGCGGCCGACAGCGCAAAGCGAATGGCGCCGCATTGGCAGCCTCCAGTCAGATCGGTTTTCGCAGGCGTCGTCATGTTTGCTCCACCAGCCGATAGGCTTCCTGCAGGACGGTCAGCGCGTCGCCGCCGGCAAAGACGAATTGGTTAACGCCGGCGGCGCGAAGCGCAGCTTGCTGCTCGCTCGCCCGCCCTGCCAGATAGATATGCCTTGCGCCGGCCGCTTGAAGGGCCTTTGCCGCGGCGGCTGCCTGCGCGGCATAGACTTTGTCGGACGAGCAGACGCAGGCCAGCGTCGCGCCGGAGCCTTTGAAGGCCTTGGCCAGCCCCGCCGGATCGGTAAACCCTTCGGTTTCGATGGCCTCGATGCCGCCGGTCTCAAAAAAGCTCTTCGCAAATGTCGCCCGCGCAGTGAAGTCGGCGGGCGTGCCAAGGTTGGCGAGGAAGATTTTTGGCCGCGCGCCCCTGGCTCTGAGGATTTCATCCGACCGGTCGCGCAAGCGTTCGAACGGCACTGCCAGCCGCATCGGCGCCAACGCATCGAACTTGAATCTGGGCTCGCCGTAGGGCGCGAGCTCAACCGGCTTTGCGTCCAGCACCGCGACCTGAGCCTCGTGCAAGTTGGGAAACTCGGTCGCGCCGGTCAGCACCTCCTTGCGCCTGGCGATGTTGGCCTCACGCATGGTCCGCGTCGCCGCGACTTTGCGCTGGATCAGGTTCTGCTCCAGGCTGGCGAACACGCCGCCGGCCTGCTCGGTTTCCTGAAACAACTGCCACGCCGTCGCGCAAAGCTCTTGCGTCAGGGCTTCGATGCCGCCGGAGCCGGCCGCGGGATCGGACACTTTCGCCAGATTGGACTCTTCCAGCAGCACCAGTTGGGTGTTGCGCGCCACCCGCCGCGCGAACGGATCGGGCAATCCCGATGCGAGCGTGTGCGGAAGGACGTTGATGCTGTTGGCGCCGGCAAGGCCTGCGGAAAACGTCGCGATCGTCGCGCGGAGCATGTTCACGTAAGCGTCGCGCTGGGTCAGCATCCGCCACGCGGTGTCGGCGGCGATGAACAAAGGTTTTGGTTCGAGGCCGCACGCCTGCTCGACGCGCGCCCATAGCAAACGCAGCGCGCGAAATTTCGCCATGGTCAGGAACTGATCGGCATCCGCGCTGAGCCGGGAATAGACCATGGTCCGCGCCTCTTCCAGTGCGATACCCGCGCCCTCGATGGCGCGCAGATAGGCGATTCCGGACGCCAGCACGAACGCCAGCTCCTGGGCTTCCGATCCGCCGGCATCATGGATCACCCGACCGTCGGCAACGGCGAACGGGCCTTTAAAACCCATCGCGGCGAGGCCAGTAATCGCGCCGGTCAACGCGGGCACGATCTCGGGCCAGGAATAAGGGCTGGATCCCCAGGCCGCGCAGGCGCCGATCGGATCGAGGCCGAAGCGGATATCGCACGCCGCCGGGCTAAGTCCTTTGCGCTGCACATATTCGGCCAGATGGATCGCCGCCATGCGCGACTGCGGGCCGATCTGAAGTTCGATCGAAATTCCGGCTTCGATAAAGACGGCCTCAAGAATCTTTTCGATCGCTTCGGCTGTCGGGCTGAGGCCAAAGCCGTAGGCGCCGTTGGCTCCCGCGAACACCAGCGTCAGACCGGCGGCGCCATTCTCGAGATCGTGAAGCGCTTGCGCGTTGGCCGCGCCCGCATCGGGATGATCGATGCGCTGCATGATCTGCCATGGCGCGGCCGCAGCCCGGCCCGCGATTGGCGCGGCATCGCGGGCGCGCCGGTAGATCGGTTCGATCTGCAACCCGTCATAGGTCTTGCCGACCAGCTTCTCGAACGGCGCGCCCTTCAACACGCCGTCGACCAGCTTGCGCCAGTCGTCATAGGTCGCGGGCGCGAAATCCGCGGCCAGGGGCAGGTCGTGGGTCTCAGATGTCATTCGGCAGGTCGCTCCCGGGAGCCGTTATTCCCGGCCGAAATTGCCACGGGCCGACCGCCAAGCCAAACGGTTGTTTTGGGCGTGGGGCGGTGGCTTTCGGTCAGCCGCGGTCGGGCAGCCGCTCGATCCCTTCGGTGGATAGCTGTGCCAGCGCCGAGGCGACGCTGCGGCCGCCGATCAGGCGGTCCGGCGCGATTTCCGCCAGCGGCACCAGCACGAAGGCGCGTTCGAACAGACGGGGATGCGGCAGCGTCAGTTCCGGCTTTTGAATCGAGACGTCGTCATAGGCGATCAGGTCGAGGTCGAGGGCGCGCGGTCCCCAGCGCGTCTCATGGGCGCGGTCGCGGCCGAATTTGGTTTCGATCTTGTGCAGCGTGAACAGCAGCGCGTGGGGATCAAGACTGGTGTCGATTTCGATGCAGGCATTGATGAAGCGGGCCTGCTGTTCGTCGCCCCAGGGCGGGGTGGCATAATCGGATGACCGCGCCAGGAGCGCGGCTTGCGTCATGCCGCAAATATTGGCGATCGCTTTCTGGAATGTCGCGCGGACATCGCCGACATTGCCGCCAAGCGCGATCAGGGCGCTAGCCATGCGACTACGATGGCCGGGTGCGCGTCAGGACCACGCCGACATCGTCGAAGATCGCGTCGATCGGCGCGTGCGGCTTGTGAACGGTCACCTTGATGGCGGTGACGCGCGGAAACGCGGCCAGGATGGCATCGGCGACGGCGCCGGCCGCGCGCTCCAGCAATTTGTAATTGGCATTCTTGAAGGCCGCGGTCGCGGTCGCAACCACATTGGAATAGGAGACGGTATCGGCCAGACGATCGGTGCGCGAGGATTGCGCCAGATCGGCGGAAAGTTCGAGATCGATGACAAAACGCTGCCCGACCTCGGTCTCATGATCCATGACGCCATGGCGAGCATGGATGACGACGCCGGTGATGAAGATCGTATCGCTCATTTCTTGTCCCAAATCGCCGCGGCGACACGCAACGCCTGCACTGTTTCCGACACATCGTGGGTCCGGATGATCCGCGCGCCGGCTTTGGCTGCTATCAGATGTGCGGCGATCGAGCCACCCAGCCGTTGATCCGGCTCGGACGGCGACACCGTACTGATGAAGCGCTTGCGTGATGCGCCGACCAATAGCGGCAGGCCGAAGGCTCGGAGTTGATCCAGCCGGGCCAGCACGATCATGCTCTGTTCGGGTGTCTTGCCGAAACCGATGCCGGGATCGAGCACGATAGCTTCACGCGAAATGCCGGCCTTCGCGGCCAAGTCGAGCGAGCGCGTGAAAAATCCGGCGATATCCGCCATGATGTCGATGCCGGGATCGGCGCTATCGCGGTTGTGCATGATGACGACCGGGCAATGCCGCGCCGCCAGCAGCCCCGCCATATCAGGATCGCGCTGCAGGCCCCAGACGTCATTGGCGATGGTTGCCCCCGCATCAAGCGCCCAGGCGACGACAGCCGATTTCCTGCTGTCGATGGAGACGGGAATGCCGAGCGAAACGACATCGGCCAGGATCGGCTGCAAACGCTTTAGCTCTTCCTCCGCGGAAATCGGTTCCGCGCCACCATAGGGCCGGGTGGATTCCGCGCCGATGTCGATGATGTCGGCGCCCTCGGCGATCATGCGCCGAGCCTGTGCCAGCGCGCGCTCCGGGGCGATGAACTGGCCGCCGTCCGAAAACGAATCCGGGGTGATATTCAGGACCCCCATCACGGCCGGATACGGCCCGGACAACAGTGCCGGCCATGACCGATCACCGGCCGAGGCGGCCGCGGGGGCGGTTCTGGGCGAGGTCGCGATCATGGGGTCGCTTTGCGCGGTCGGCGCAGGGGAGTCAAGATGCGAGTCAAGATGCGAAGCGGGCTCGGGCACGGTGGCGGCCGAGCCGGCTCGGTCAGGCTTGAGGGCGGTTCAGTAGGTAATCTTTGGCTGCAGCTTGCGCGCCTTCGCGATCAACTGCTCGACCGATTTTTCCGAAGGCAGGACGCGGACGAGTTTGCGCTTGATATTCACTTCCTTCATGTTCTGCGCCAGGCGGGCCGGGTTGCGCAGCGCGAGTTCGCGAACCGTGGTGACGCCGGCGGCGCGCACCAGGCCGACCTTGGCTTTGCCCATGCCGGGAATCCGCATGTAGTCCGAAACGTTGGCCCATTCGAGCAGTTGCTGCTCGGTGATGCCGGTTTTTGCCGCAAGCGCCTTGCGGCCTTTGACGGTGCGCGCCGCCTCGAGCAGTCCCGCCGTTGTGCGAATGCCCAGCGATTTCAGTTTGGCAGCGGCGAAGGAAGGTAAGCCGTCAATCTCGGAAATTGGATATGTCATGATACTCGATATGAAATTGCTT